>Ga0209460_1000130_pt1 | contig 105355 bp, 83 predicted proteins | sample EBPBio132013_DNA_FD_185868 | JGI IMG/M metagenome (GOLD analysis project Ga0209460, IMG submission 185868) | Wastewater treatment Type I Accumulibacter community from EBPR Bioreactor in Madison, WI, USA - Reactor 2_5/13/2013_ DNA (SPAdes)... | ecosystem: Engineered > Bioreactor > EBPR >... | reverse complement strand
ATTGGAGCGGCGGTTTACCGGCTCAACAAATTAATACCGTTACTGCTAATTTCTTAAACAGCCCTAACATCTACAGCGTTACCATATCCGACGGCTGCTCTATTAGCACGCCTTCTGCTACTGCTGTATTTACTGTAGTGGTGAATCCAATTCCTACATTAAGTGTAACAAGTACTTTAAATAAAGCTTGTGCACCTTTAACAGTTCAATATACTGGTTTATCAGATCAAAGTAATGTAAGTTATTTTTGGTCGCTTTCAAATGGAAGTGAAATATCAAATCCAAATGGAAACCCTATGATGCAAACATTTAGCCCAGGAAGTTACTCGTACAATGTTATAGTTACTAATCAACAAACTGGATGTTTTAATACTTTAAACGACCAATTTGCAGCTGAAGTATGGCCTAATCCTATTGCTGAATTTTATGCAAATCCAACAAGTGCGCCTTTATTAGAACCAACTATTACATTTACTAATCAATCTATTGGGGCAAGTTCTTACTTTTGGGATTTTGGTGATTATAGCTCTAATAACAATACATCAAACGCAATACACCCTTCTCATTTATATAATTTAGTTGGCACGTTTAATGTATATCTAGTTGCAATAAATTCAAAAGGCTGTAGAGATACTGCTATGCACACTGTAGAAATTACACCAGATATGGCTGTTTATATCCCTAACACATTTACTCCAGATCAAAATGGCAGAAACGATAAATTTTTAGTGTTTGGTGTTGGGATAGATGAAGAGAAATTTAAAATGGAAATTTTTGACAGATGGGGTGAATTAATTCATTCTACATCAAACTTTAGAGAGGGTTGGGATGGAAAAGCTAAAGGAGGAGATAATCAAGCACAAGATGGTGTTTATGTATATAAAATTTTAATTACAGATTTAGCAGGGAAGAAGAAAACCTATGTTGGGCACGTAACATTATTAAAATAAATCTTTTTTAAACACAAAAAAAGGCTATCTATTTTAAGATAGCCTTTTTCATTTTATATAAATGAATTGTTATATTTGTTATAACATGAAAAATTATTGGTTAATATTATTTATTTGTTTAGGCAGTTTAGCAAATGCTCAAACAACAAACGATGCAGATAAAATTTTAGGCTTATGGCAAGTTGGAAGCGGTAAGGCTAGAATTAAAATAACAAAATATGGTGATAAATTTGGCGGAAAAATTGTTTGGTTACGAGACTCATTAAATGATAAAGGAGAACGAAAAGTTGATAAAAATAATCCTGATAAAACTAAAAAAACTTTACCATTAATTGGTTTAAATAATTTATTAGGGTTTACTTATAAAGAGAAAGGTAAATATTCTGGTGGAACAATTTATGATCCAGAAAACGGTAGCACTTATAATTGTGTAATTAATTTAGAAGATCAAAATAATTTAAAAGTAAGAGGTTATATTGGCATTCAATTAATTGGTAGAACAGACGTGTGGAAACGTGTAAATGAAACTCAAAAATAAATTATCGTGTAGATTAAGTTTTATTAAGATATTATTTAGCTGAAATAAGTTTTGTTCTTATTTCAGTAATTTGGTTTGTGATTCCTGAAATTGTAGCAATATCGTTTAATCCTGTTTCTTTTTGCGCTTGAAATAACGCTTTTAGTTTCTTTAAATCAACAACTAAAAATTGCGAAGCTTCATCTAATTCACATGCTTCAAGCATAACTATTAAATTTTGTAGCGATTCTTGTTGTTTAGTAACTGCTTTTACTAAATTTTCTGTTTTAATTTCGTTAGCTATAACGCAAGCAACATAAAGCCCTTCAATCCATGCTCCACACAAAATTAAAGCAGAAGTTGAAGCTCTATCATTACGTCTTAAAATTTCATCACTTTGTTTAAACGCTTGTGTAACAATTTCTAAAGTTGAGTCTTTTATACCTTTATTATTATCTAAACGCTCAAACATATTTTTGTTAAATGCATCGCTTACTCCAACTTGTGTGGCAAGCACATTTACACTTTCTAAAAACAACAAACTTTCTTGAGTTTGATCAAAAATATTTGTAATATTTAAATCGGAACCATAAATACCTAAATTAATTCCTTTATAAAATTCGTTGGTGTATTTTTTAACATCCATTGGGTTGTTTAAAATATCACCGTTATAGGTAATTTTATTCTCATCTATTAATTTAAACACTTCCACTCTATCCGGTAATGTTAAAAACACATGTTCTGCGTTAACTTTACTTTCTATAACTTTTTTATTTATTACCTCATCACTTTTAAGTTCTTCATCTGTTGTTGTTTTACAACCGAAAAAAATTAGCGTTAATAAACTAAAGGCAAAATATTTCATTTGATACAAATATACTAAATAATCTAAAAGCGTTTAAAATTAGGTTTAACTATTTTCTCACACCGTTTTTGTATTCAATTCGGCTCATTTCTTTTCCGTTTTTATCATAAAAAATCCATTCGCCATCAGGAACACTTTGAACTTTGTTTTTTCTTCTATCTTTTACAATTTTATACGAACAACTGCTTTGCAACTTTGCATTTGTGTAGTAGCTTAAACTTGTGCCATTTAGTTTTCCATTTTTAAAATTTTGAACTCTGTTTATGCCTCCAGTTTCGTAATAGTACGTCCAAGCACCTTGCTGATGCCCCTTACGGTATTTACCTTTTGAATCAATAAAATTGCCTCTTTCGTGCCAATTAATGTATTTACCATGTTTAATCCCATTAACATAATTGCATAATTCTCTTTGCGAACCACTTTCGTAAAAGTAATTCCATTCGCCATTTTTATTTCCTTTTAAGTTATATTTACCTATGTAATTTTGTTTACCGCTGCAAAACCACCCTTTCCAAACTCCAGTTAATAAATCGTTTGTAAAAGTCCCTTCATCTTTTTTTGTACCATTTTCGCACCAACTTATCCAAATACCATTAGCTTTTCCATTTATATAATTACCTTCTTGTAATTTTTTACCGTTTTCCCACCAAGTTGTCCAAGTTCCTGTTTTTACATCTGCTTCATAATCGCCTTGTCGCCATTTTTCGCCAGTTTTGTAATAAAAGAACCAAGTTGCTGTTTTTTTATCTTTTAAAAAATTACCTTCACTTTCTAATTTTCCATTTGTGTAATAATAATTCCATTTGCCATCTCTAATATTATCTACAAAATTACCTTGCATTTCTTTTTTACCATCTTCGTAGTAAAATGTCCAAACTGCATCTTTTTTATTGTTTAAAAAATTGCCTTCGCTTTTTGGTTTGTGATTAGGATAAAATGAAGAGTAAAACCCATTTAATAACCCATTTTCATATGTTGCTTGATAATCTAACTCGCCATTTTTATGAAAAAAACGCCATACACCATTTTGAAGTCCATTAACATAAGAACCAGTAGCTCTAATAATTCCGTTATCATAATTAGCTGTTAAACTTCCGTTACCGTTAGTAATTATTTGTCTTCCTTTATTATCCCACAAATTAATTAGGTATAAAGTACTGTCTTTATATTCTTTATCAAATTTTTTGGTTTGATTTTCATAATATTCTTCCCAATTACCACAAGGTTTTCCGTTACAAAAATTTTGAATACTGCTTAGTTTTCCGTTGCTAAAAAATGTTTCTACCTTTCCTATTCGTTTATCTTTTTCGAAGTTACCTTTACTTTCAATTTGTCCATTTTCAAAGTAATAAACCCATTCGCCTTCTTTTTTACCATTTACAAAAGGTTCTGCACTTTTGATTTTTCCGTTTTCGTAAAAAGATGTCCATACACTATCAGCTAAATCATTATTGTATTTAGTAATTTGTGCTAATTTACCTGACTTAAAGTAATACAAATTCCTTCCCCATTTTTTTCCTCTAAACCAATGTTCCTTAGCTTTAACAGTGCCATCTTCAAAATAAAAAACCCAAGTACTATCTTCTTTACCATAATTATAAAACCCTTTTCGGCTTACAGTTCCTGTTTTATAAAACTCGGTATGTGGCCCATGAGGCATGCCTTTATAGTAATCTGTTTCTGATTTTAATTGTGTTTGTTTATTATCGTAAAACTCTTGTTTAAGTTGCGCAAATGAAGTAGTACAAATAAAAAAGATAAAAATGTATTTAAGCATATACGACAAAGGTATTTACCATAACGCTATTAATTAGTGTTAGTTACAGAAATTGCTAACAAATTTATTAAATGTGTTATTTTAAATTAAGTAGCTCGTTGGTTTTTAAAAACAAATCCATAAATATTAATTTAGGATTTGCATTCCGTTCAATGTAATAATAGTTTTGGTTAAATTCCTCTACTAATTTTTCGTAATTTTTTTGATTGATAAAAGGGGCAAACTTTTCTAAAAATAGTTTTTCTTGCCCTCCTAGCCTTACCAAGTTTTTATCGCCAAAATTAAACATAAGTGCATCTCTAAAAACTTCTAAACCATATTGTAAAAATTGCTTTTGATTTTCTCGTCCAATTGATGCATTTTCATCAATCCATTGTAAAACTTTTGTGCAATCGAACTTTAGAGCCAAGCGCATAAAGTTTTGAAAGTTTGTAAGAATAGAAACATTTTCATCTATATGATTTAAAATAGTAAGCGCTTCGGTATAGCTGCCATTAGCCAAAACTGCTGTTTGTTTTGCAACATCGGTGCTTATTTTAAAATTAGAAATAAGAGCGTTTTCAATTTCTAAATCACTTAATTCATAAAACGGAATTTGTTGAACTCTGGATAAAATAGTTGGGAGTAATTGATCTGGAGCATTGCTTACCAAAACAAAAATAGTATCATCTGGTGGCTCTTCTAAAATCTTTAACAATTTATTTGCCGCGTCTGCATTCATTTTTTCGGGCAACCAAATTACCATTGATTTGTAAGAACCTTCGTAACTTGTGTAACTTAATGTTTTTAAAATAGCATTTGCCTCATCAACAGGAATAACGGGCTGTTTGTTTTCGGCAGAGAGTTCATTAAACCAACTACTTAACGATAAATAATTGTTTTCTAAAAAAACTGTTCTAAATTCTTTAATTACATCAATTGTGCTTTTAACATCTTTGCTTTTTGCTATAGGAACAACAAAATGCAAATCAGGATGAATTAACTTGCTCACTTTTATGCATGAATTGCAAATACCACAAGCATCGTCAACTAATTTATTTTCGCAATATAAATGTTGTATAAATGCTAAAGCAGCTGGTAAATTACCTGTTCCCTCTTTACCTGTAAACATTAAAGCATGAGGCACTCGTTTATCCAAAACCATTTTTTGTAAACGAGTTTTTGTTTCTTTTTGCCCGATAATATTTTTGTAAAGCATTGCGTTATAAATATACGGGATATTTTATCAAAAGTGTTTTTTGTTAATTAACAATGTTTTTTTATTGAAAAAACTACTGTTTTTTAGATATAATAATTTTTTTTAACCCTTGCTTTACATTATATTTGTAATACACAATATTATGGGACAAGAGAATATAGCTTCGATTAAAAATAATTTAAGTTTCGACGATTTTAAAAAAATTGTTTTAGAAGATTATCAATTAATTAACGAAAGCAGGCAAGCAAGTTTATTAGGTAGAAAAGAAGTACTAACTGGAAAGGCTAAATTTGGAATTTTTGGTGATGGTAAAGAATTAGCGCAAGTTGCATTAAGTAAAGTATTTAAAAACGGAGATTTTAGAAGTGGATATTATCGCGACCAAACGTTTATGATGGCAATTAAAGCCATAAATTTAAACCAATGGTTTGCGGGTTTATATGCACATACTGATATTGCTTATGAGCCAATGAGTGCGGGTCGTCAAATGGGCGGACATTTTGCCACACATAGTTTAAACGAAGATGGTTCATTTAAAACTTTAATAAATCAAAAAAATTCGAGTAGCGATATTTCGCCAACTGCATCACAAGTTCCACGCTTATTAGGTTTAGCATACGCTTCTCATTTTTATAGAGTAAATAAAGAATTACAAAAAGCTCCTTTTACCAATTTTAGTAACAACGGAAATGAAATAGCTTTTGGAACAATTGGAGATGCAAGTACAAGTGAAGGATTGTTTTGGGAATCAATTAACGCTGCTGGAGTATTACAAATACCAATGTTGGTAAGCGTTTGGGATGATGGTCATGGAATTTCTGTTCCTAAAAAATATCAAACAACTAAAGAAAGCATAAGCGAAATTTTAAAAGGTTTTCAAAGAGATAAAAACGGAAAAGGGTACGAAATATTTAAAACTAAAGGCTGGGATTATGCTCATTTATGCGAAACCTACGAAAAAGCGGCTAAAGTTTGTAGAGAAGAACATGTGCCTGTTTTGGTTCATGTTGAAGAAGTAACGCAACCTCAAGGGCATAGTACAAGCGGAAGCCATGAACGTTATAAAAGTAAAGAACGTTTACAATGGGAAATTGATTTTGATTGTGTTAAACAAATGCGATTATGGATACTGTCAAACGCCATTGCAAGTGAAAGTGAATTAACTAAAATTGAAGAAGATGCCAAAGAATCTGTTAAAACAGCTAAAAATACAGCTTGGACAGATTATCTTTCTCCAATTAAAACAGAAGTAAAAGAAGTTTGTGAAATTTTAAATCAATTAAACGAAACAAATTGTCAAAAAATTTCTAATGAATTACAAAGCATTAAAGAGCCTATAAGAAAAGATATACATGTTGCCGTTAAAGCAGCATTACGTAGTTTAATAAACAATAGTAGCGAGGCAAAATCTAATCTTATTCAGTGGTTACAAACATCTAAGCTTCAAAACAATTATAGATATGGCTCTCATTTGTATTCGCAATCAACAACTAATGTTGCAAGTGTTACACCTTGTGCAGTTGAATATGTTGATGATAAAATGATGGATGGCAGAGAAATATTGCGTGATAATTTTGATGCCATTTTAGAAAAATACCCTCAAGTATTAATATTTGGAGAAGATTCAGGGAAAATTGGTGGAGTTAACCAAGGCCTTGAAGGCTTACAAGCTAAATACGGCGAACATAGAGTGTTTGATACAGGCATTAGAGAGGCAACCATTATGGGTCAAGCAATTGGTTTAGCAATGCGAGGTTTAAGGCCTATAGCCGAAATTCAATACCTTGATTATTTGTTATATGCATTACAATTAATGAGTGATGATTTAGCAACAGTACAATGGCGAACTAAAGGCTTACAAAAAGCACCCGTACTTATAAGAACCCGCGGACATAGATTGGAAGGTGTATGGCATAGCGGATCTCCAATGGGAATGATTGTGCATGCTTGTAGAGGTATTAATATTTGTGTGCCAAGAAATATGACAGTAGCATCTGGCTTTTATAATACTTTACTTGAAGCCGATGAACCCGCTTTAATAGTTGAACCACTTAATGGTTATCGTTTAAAAGAAAAGCAACCAGCAAACTTTGGAAAATATAAAGTAGAATTAGGCATAACAGAAACCCTACAAAACGGAACAGATATTACTTTAGTTACTTATGGTAGTTCAATTAGAATTGCTCAAGAAGCTATAAAACTATTAGAACCATTTAATGTAAGTGTTGAATTAATAGATTTACAAACTTTAATTCCTTTTGATAAAAACCATTCAATTGTAAATTCAATTAAAAAAACAAATCGTTTAGTGGTTTTAGATGAAGATGTACCTGGTGGAGCAAGTGCCTATATTTTGCAAAAAGTGTTAGAAGAACAAAACGCTTATAATTATTTAGATTCAACGCCAACTACAATAACAGCTAAAGAACATAGACCAGCTTATGGTAGCGATGGAGATTATTTTAGTAAACCAAGCGCAGATGATGTGTTTGAAATACTTTATAATATTATGAGCGAAAGCAACCCAACAAAGTATCCTAAAATTTATTAATATTGTGTCTTATTTAAAATGAAAAAATTAGTTTTTTTAATTGCATTAATTAGTTTAAGCATAAACCTATCTGCTCAAAAAGAAGAAGAAGGAAAAATTATTAGAGAAATAATTTCTCTTGAAGTTGAAAGACCAAAACCAGCAAATGTTAACCCTGATGTGCCCGACACGTTGCCGCCAACAATGGCAGCGCCCGAAGCAGAAGTTTTAAAACGTGCCGAAAATTGGTATAAACTTAAACACATTAAGTACGAAAAAAGTAGTGGTGCAACTGCAGGTAAAACTATTGCTTGTAAAGCAACATTTATTTTTAAACAAAAAGTTTTAAATCCCGAAAATGATGTTGATGGTAAAATTATTATGGATGTAATTGTTGAAGCTAAAGAAGGCAAATACCGATACACTATAAAAAACATTACACACAAAGCCAACAAACCAGGTATGGATTGTGGCGATGTTTATGGTAAAATACCAGCTTGTGGCTCTATGAAAGTAAACGATCTAACATGGAAGCACGTAAAATCTGCTGCATTTGCAAGCGCTAAAGTACTTACAGATGATTTAAAAGCTGTAATGAAAAAAAACAGCGATGAAGAAAAAGACGAGTGGTAAAGGAGACAAATTTGGAATTGAATGGATGGTAGATTTTGGTCCACGAAACAACGAACAAATTGAAAAATAAATTATTGGTCTTCCAAATTTTTTATAGGTAATTCCCAATATTTATCTTCTTCTAAGTCTTCATTTTCTTCAGGCCAATAATGCTTTGTTTTTTTTGGCCCTTCTTTTCTATAATTAAAGGCAACTAATGCGCCACTAATTGCGCCAAACAAATGTCCTTCCCAACTTATTTCTGGCTGTATAGGAAAAATACCATGTGTAATACTTCCGTACAAAAAAACTACTAATGCTGATACAACCATTAAATTTTTATTCTTTCTAATTATTCCACTAAAAAACAAAAAACTTGCAAGGCCGTAAATAAGAGTACTTGCACCTATATGGAAGTTTTGATTATCAATATTATTTCTACCTCCAATCCATAACCAAACGCCACTTATTAGCCAAATCCATAAAAAAACAGGCTTAGCTATTTTCTTATAAAAATTAAACAATAACATTCCTAATATTAAAATTGGTAATGTGTTTGAAGCTATATGTTCAACATCTCCATGTATAAATACAGAAAAAATAATTCCTTTTAATCCGCTTAAATTTCTTGGAAGAACTCCAAACTTATAATAGTTTAAATTATAATATTGATTTAAAAAAAATAAAATCCAACAGATAGCCATAAATAGAACTGGCCATTTTGAAATAAATATTATTTTTTTAGTAAGATAGTTTTTCAATTAGTTAGCAATAAATTCGTTTTGTGAGTTAAAGAATTTGCGCTAAACAAACTTTAATTATTAAAAGATACTTATTTAATCTCTTTCGTCTATTATTTGATCTGCTTTTAAACCTTTTGTGTCAAACACAAAAACTTTATCATCTAAAATTAAATTGGGTTTAATAGATTTTAATTCATAAACTTGTTTAGTTCCATCTTTCATTATCATTTTTATTTGAGCAATTTGTTTTTTAGCTTTATCTACATAAAGTTTTACGGTATGAAATTTTTTCTTTTCAGGCTTATCTGCTGGATATAAATCTATAATTGAACACAATACTGTTCCAACTTTTTCTTCTTTATCAAATTTATATTTATAACCCGTTTCATACATAGTAAAAAGCTTACTTGGGTTTAATTGATCTTCATTTTTGGTATCAAAATTTTTTAAAGTAACCTCTTTTGCATCTTTATTAAAATTCCACAATGTTTTACCATCGCTCATAATTGTATTACCAGGAATTTCTAATTTAAATTTATCGCCTTTAATTTGAACTTTACCATTTTGTTTTTCGGTTTGTTTACCTTCTTTATTAAGCATGGTAAATACATAATCTGCATTAATGGTTTTATAAGTTTTAGTTGTTTTACTTAAATCATCTAAAATTGCTTTAGCTTTTGGGTCTTGGTCTTGTGCGTTTAAGTTTAACCCGCTTAATAAAATAACGCTTAATACTATTTTTTTCATTCTTATGAGTACAAAATTAATATCTATTAGACATTAATTATGCCAAATGGTTTAAAATTCGACTATTTATTTCTTAAATTTTGTAAAATTCCGTCTAACTGAATCATATCTTTACATAAAACCTCTCGGGCTTTACTCCCTTCAAATGGTCCAATAATTCCTGCGGCTTCTAGCTGGTCAACTATTCTACCTGCTCTATTGTACCCTAATTTAAGTTTACGTTGTAAAAACGATGCGCTTCCTTGTTGAAATTGCACAACTAATTTTGCAGCATCATCAAACATTTTATCACGTTCGGTTAAATCTACATCTTCTTTACCAGTACTTCCATCTTCGCCAACATATTCTGGTAATAAAAATGCTGTAGGATAAGCTCTTTGTCCGCCAATAAAATCGGTGATTTTTTCAACTTCAGGTGTATCAACAAATGCACATTGAATACGTACTAAATCATTTCCTGTACTTAATAACATATCTCCCCTTCCTATTAATTGATCTGCGCCACCTGCATCTAAAATTGTTCTACTATCAATTTTACTTGTAACTCTAAAGGCAATACGAGCCGGAAAATTTGCTTTAATTGTGCCTGTAATTATATTAACCGAAGGGCGTTGTGTTGCAATAATTAAATGTATTCCTATTGCTCTGGCAAGTTGCGCTAATCTTGCAATTGGTGTTTCAACTTCTTTGCCTGCAGTCATAATTAAATCGGCAAATTCGTCAACCACTAAAACAATGTATGGTAAAAATTTATGTCCATCGTTTGGATTAAGTTTACGCGCAATAAATTTTGCATTATACTCTTTTATGTTTCTAACCTGTGCATCTTCTAATAAAGCATATCGGTTATCCATTTCTATACATAAAGAATTAAGCGTGTGAATTACTTTAGTATTATCTGTAATTATTGCATCTTCGGCATTTGGTAGTTTTGCTAAAAAATGTCTTTCTATTTTTTTAAATAAAGTTAGTTCAACTTTTTTAGGATCTACTAAAACAAATTTTACTTGTGCAGGATGTTTTTTATAAAGTAATGATACTAAAACCGCATTTAAACCAACAGATTTACCTTGCCCAGTTGCCCCAGCCATTAATAAATGAGGCATTTTTGCTAAATCGGCAATAAAAATTTCGTTACTTATTGTTTTACCTAATGCAATTGGCAATTCAAAATTTGAATTATTAAATTTTTCTGAAGCTAAAATATTTTTCATTGGTACCATTTCTGGATTTTGGTTTGGTACCTCAATACCTATTGTGCCTTTTCCAGGAATTGGCGCAATTATACGTATTCCTAAAGCGGCAAGACTTAATGCAATATCATCTTCTAAATTTTTAATTTTACTTATACGAACTCCAGCCGCAGGAACAATTTCATACAATGTTACTGTTGGACCAACTGTTGCACTTATTTTTTCAATTTCAATTCCAAAATTTTTGAGTGTATTTACAATTTTATCTTTGTTTGCTATTAATTCTTCTTGTGTAACTTTTCCTTTGTGATCACCATAATCTTGCAACAAATCAAATGAAGGGAATTGATATGAACCTAAATCTAAAGTAGGATCGTATTCACCAAATTGTTCAACTAAATGCTGCGCTTTATTTTCTTCATTTAAAATTTCATCTTGTGTATTGCTATGTTCTACCTGAAATTCAGGCTCATCGTTTTTAGGCTCAATTGCATTTGTTACTTCTGTTAAATCTACACTATCAACTGTTGCGTTTTGATTTTCAACTGTAAACGGAACTTCCTCTGTGTTTTGAATAATAGTTTCATTACCTGGTGGAGTTACCTCAATTGTTGTTGGTTTAATATTTAATGGATCAATTTTTTCAAGTACTAAATCATCGCCTTTTTGTTTTATTTCAAAATTTAAAAGAGCTTCTTCTTCTTCAGCACTTAATTTTAATTCTTTAGTTTCGTTAAATGCTTGGTTATATTCTTTTATTGCTTTATTGCTCTCTGCTTCACTTTCACTAATTTCGTTTTCAATTGCATCATCCGATTCTATAATTGGTTTAGATGGAAGGTTAAAGTTTAAATTAATACTTAATACTAAAAACGTTAACATGCTAAAGCCTATAAGTGCTAATAAACCAATGTTACCAACGTAGTTGGAAATTGCTTGATTAACAAAATACCCAAAACCTCCACCTAAAAAAAACAATTTATCTTTAAAAAAATAACCCATTAACATAGATGACCAAACCATTAAAAACAACCATTTTGCATTAAATGAACTAATATTTATGAATTTCTTTTTAGTCATTTTTTGTAATCCATACATAAAAATAACAGGAACCATAAAAAAAGATGCTGCTCCAAAACCTTTGTAAATGAATTGGTGGGATAATAACGCACCTATTTTGCCTAACCAATTTGTTACTTTAACTTCAGGCAAAAACAAATCATTTCCTAAAACTTTGTCTTGGTCAACATCCCAAGTAAAAAAATAAGAAACAAATGCAATAGCCAAATAAAAAGAAGATAAAACAAGGGTTAAACCAATTACTTTTTGAGTTTGCTCGTTAAAATAAAAGTTTTTTGCAATTTCTAATCGTTGCATTAAACTTAACTTTGGTTTAGTTTCGGTTGTATTAGTTGATACTTTGCTTTTGTTTTTAGATTTAGCTTTTTTGTTTTCTTTTTTATCCGAATCAGTATAAGTTTCAGTTTCGTTTACCGAATTATTATCTGTTTCGTTTTGAATTTCATCACTTGGTTTAGACCTAAATTTGTTACTCATAACTACTAAAGTTAAGGTAATATGTTGTTGTAAAATTTGTGTAAAAACAATGTTTTTAACTACATCATGTTAATCAAAAAAAAGTGTAATATTGGTTAAAATATGTGTAAAAAACATTCAATATTTAGTTTTCTTTTTTTTGCTTTTTTTTATAGTTATTATGCTCAAAATACAGATAGTATTTGGGTTGTAAACAATTATACAAAACAAGAAATAATGGTAAAAATGAGAGATGGTGTAAGTTTATATACTAGCGTTTATTCACCAAAATCTAATTCTTTAAAACAACCCATTTTAATGATGCGAACGCCATATTCATGCACACCATATGGAAGTAATAACTTTAACCCTAGGTTGTATAGTGCGCATTGGATAAAGTATTTAAAAAAGGGTTACATAATGGTTTTGCAAGATGTAAGGGGAAGATATATGAGTGAAGGCGAATACATGGATGTAAGACCATTTAATGAAAACAAATTAAACAACGAAACTGACGAAGCTTCTGATTCTTATGACATAATAGATTGGTTAGTGAAAAATATCCCTAATAACAATGGAAATGTTGGTGTATTTGGCATATCGTATCCTGGTTTTTACAGTACTATGGCCGCACTTAGCAATCATCCTGCTTTAAAAGCTGTAAGTCCGCAGGCACCAGTTACAGATTGGTTTATGGGCGATGACTTTCATCATAATGGTGCTTTTGCATTAATGGATGGCTTTAGCTTTTATTCTGCTTTTGGTAAACCACGCCCAAAACCTACAACTGTTCACGAAATCGGGTTTGAATTTCCTGAAAATGATGCTTATCAATTTTACTTAAAACAAGGCGCATTAAAAAACTTAACAAAGCACATGAGTGGTATTAAATTTTGGAACGATTTAATGCAGCATCCAAACTATGATGATTGGTGGAAAAAAAGAGATGCAAGAATTGGTTGTAAAAATATTAAAGCTGCAACTTTAATTGTTGGTGGAACTTTTGATGCCGAAGATTGTTTTGGAGCATGGAATTTATATAAGGCTATAGAAAATCAATCTAAACAAACAACTAATAAAATTGTTATGGGCCCTTGGTTTCATGGTGGTTGGCATAGAAGTAGTGGAAGTTATTTAGGAAATGTTAGATTCGAAGCTAAAACATCTCAATATTACCAAGACAATATAGAGATTCCTTTTTTTGATTATTACTTAAAAAATCAACAAAACTCTAAACTACCAAACGAAGCAAGTGTTTTTTTTACAGGTATAAATAAATGGGAGTTTTTTAATGAATGGCCAATTAAAACTTTAAAACCAACAGCATTATATTTTACAAACAACAACAAATTAAGTTTTGACAACAACATAAAAAATGATTTAGTCTATAAATACATAAGCAATCCTCAAAACCCTGTACCGTATGCTGATGGTGTACATTTAAACAGAACTAAAGAATACATGATTGACGATCAAAGGTTTGTTTCAAAACGAGCCGATGTTTTAGTTTTAGAAACAGATGTTTTAAATAAAGATATTAAACTTGGTGGCCCTCTTGTTGCTGATTTAAATGTTAGTTTATCATCTACAGATGCCGATTTTGTTGTGAAGCTAATTGATGTTTTTCCTGATGATTTTAAATACAACGACACAGTTTGTTGCAAAGGAGTAAAACAAGAAAGTAATATGGGAGGCTACCAAATGTTAGTAAGAGGTGAGATTATGCGCGGTAGATTTAGAAATAGTTTTGAAAAGCCAAGTGCATTTACACCAAATAAAATTGAAAACGTAAAATTTACATTGCCTGATGTTGCACATGTATTTAAAAAAGGGCATAAAATAATGGTACAAATTCAAAGTTCATGGTTTCCTTTATTTGATAGAAACCCGCAACAATTTATTGATATTTACAAATGTGATGATAAAGATTTTATAGAATGTGAAATTAAAGTACACACAAGTAAAAACAACGCAAGTAAGCTTATATTACCAATAATAAATTAAATAATAATTAAGAAACATTTTTAAAATTTTATTAAGTATTTTTGTTTTAAGTAAATTGATTCATTTAAGCATAATTATTCCATCTTATAAAAACGCTGTTATTTTAGATAATAATTTGCCCTATTTAATTACCAATTTATCAAAATGCGATTTTACAAACGAAATTATAATAGTTGATGATGGTAGTGATGATAATGGGAAAACAAAAGATATTGCGTCTAAATACAATTGTAAATTTATATTAAGCGAAACAAATAAAGGAAAAGGAAATGCTGTAAGATTAGGGATGATAAGCGCAACCGGTAAATACAGAATTTTTACTGATGCAGATATCCCTTATGAATTTGAAAACATTACAAATATGCTTTATTATTTAGATTTTAAAGAGTTTGAAATGGTTGTTGGCGATAGAACACTTGAAAACTCAAAATATTTTTCAGAAATTACAGTATCTCGAAACTTAGGAAGTAAAATATTTTCATTTATTGTTGGAAGATTTATTGCTGGAGGTCAGTTTGACACACAATGCGGATTAAAAGGCTTTAGAGATTATATTGCAAAAGATTTGTTTTCTGTTTCTAAAATAAACGGGTTTACTTTAGATGTGGAGTTGTTTTATATTGCATATAAAAGAAATTACGATATTAAATGTATTCCAGTTGCATTAAGGAGTAATGAAGGAAATTCGGTTAATGTTTTTGTACATGGTATAAAAATGCTATTCGATCTTCCAAAAATTATTTTTAATTTTTATACCAAAAAGTACACTAAAAAAAATGGATAGAAGAACAGGCGATAAAATTCAAATAGAAGGTGCATACCAATACAATGCTTATTATAATGGAAAAAAAGCTCAACGATTTTGGCATTATGCAAAATTAGAAGAAGCAATAAAAAGTTTAGACATTAAAGATGGAGATAACGTATTAGAGGTGGGCTGCGGTAGTGGATTATTATCTTTTTTTATTGCAAAAAACCCAAAAGTTACAGTTACAGCAATTGATGCAAACCAAGCCGCATTAGATTTTGCAACTCGTCAATTTCAATTACCAAATTTAACCTACAATAAAGGCTTACTAGATGAATTAAATTTTAAAGAATCTAGTTTTGATAAAATTGTTTTTTTAGAAGTTATTGAACATATTACTGAAAAACAAGGCGAAGAAATTTTTAAAAGTTTTTACAAATTACTAAAACCAAATGGCAAATTAGTAATTTCAACACCAAACAAAGTAAGCTTATGGCCTTTAATTGAATGGAGTTTAGATTTTTTTAAACTGGTTCCTAATTTAGCAGATGAACAACACGAATTTTTATACAGTGGTAAAATTTTACAAAAGAAAGGAGAAGAAACTGGATTTAAGTGTACAAGTAAAAAGCAAATAAACACTTTTGCCCCATGGTTAGCTTCAATAAGTTGGAAATTTGCATTAAGCGTTCATGCATTTGAAGTAAAAGTTTTTAAAAAATTTGGCTCATTATTAGTTTACACTTTTACAAAATAATTTTGTTTTGAAAAAAATAAATTCAAATACTATTTTTTGGCACTTAGGGTTATTATTGTTTTCTTTTTTGTTCTTTTCAGTACAATTTTATGAAGTTTTATTTTCGCCAAACTCTTTACTTGCTACAGCATCAGGAGATGGAATTCACGGCTACTATTCATACATAAATCACATTCTAAATAATAAAATTGGAGTTCATACAAATGGGTTAAACTATCCATTTGGAGAACATTTAATATATACTGACGCACAACCTTTTTTGGCTACAATTATTCAATTATTACCTTTTTTAAAACCGTATGCAATTGGTATAATGCATTTAGTTTTATTTTTTTCGTTTATGTTATGCGCAAATGTTTACTTTAAAATTTTTGAGTTATTTAATGTAAATAAAATTTTAGCCTTTTGTAGCGCTTTGGCAATTATTTTACTTTCGCCACAATTAGGTAGATTAGGAGGACACTTTGCTTTAGCATTTTCATTGCCTATTCCTCTTTGTATATATTTTAGTTTATCATTTTATTTTAAAGGTCAACAAAAATATATTTACTATGCAATATTTATTTCTGTACTTGCATTTTTTACACATCCATATTTAGGTTTAGGAACTACTCTTTTTTCATTATTATTTTATTTTATTTCTCAAGTTTTTCAAATTAAAAAAATAAATTTTCAAAAAGCACTTAATTTTATTTTACTTCTTTTACCAATTGTAATTTTTAAAGGTTTTATGTATTTAACAGATACACATTTTAATAGGCCTTCTATTCCTTATGGTGAAACAATTTATATATCAAGCTTTAAAAGTGTTTTTATTCCTTATTATAAACCTTTTATAGGTGTTTTTGGTTTAACAAATGAGTTAAATGCAGATTCTTGGGAAGGTTTAAGTTATATTGGAATTGCTATGTGTTTATTAATAGTAATTACTTTAATTATAAGTTTTAAAATAAAAATTAATTCTCCAATATTAACTTTAATAATTGTTTCTGTTTTTTTTCTTTTATTTTCGTTTGGTTATATTTCAAATATTTTAAAAGTATTGGGCATACAACCTATGGCTTTAAAGCAATTTAGAGGTTTGGGCAGATTTGCTTGGTATTTTTATTATTGCGCTCCAATAATTGTTATAGTAGTAATAAATGATTTTATTAAAATTAAATTAAATAGTTATAAACCAAATCTAATTTATATAAGTATTGGATTAATTTTTTTATCCTTTAATATAATTGAGGCAAATGAATATCATAGAAATATAAAAGGGCCTATTTTTAATGAACAAAATTATTTTTTAGAAAATAAATTTACTAAAGAACAAAAAGAAATTATTTCAGTTGTTAAAGCTAAATCTTATCAAGCTATTTTGCCTTTACCTTTTTATCATTTAGGTAGTGAAGTTTATCACCGCGCATTAAAAGATGTAGCGCATTTAAGCATGATAATTTCTTTTCAAACTAAATTACCAATAATAGGTCATTTAGGCTCAAGAACATCATTAAATGAAACCGAAACAAGTATAGGAGTATTAAATGAATATAGAGAAAAACCAATACTTAAAAAATTATTTAACGAAAAACCAATTTTAATTATACAACAAGGTGATTTAATAAAACCCGAAGAAGAAAGATTATTAAATAAAGCAAAATACATTTCTGAAATTGGAAATTTAAAACTTTTTGAAATTGATGTAAACACCTTATTAAACGTTAACTCTAATGTATTAACTAATTTTTTAAATTTGAGTAATGATACAATTTCAAAAAATGTAATTAAAATTAATAACGCCAAAACTCCTTTTTATAAATGGACAAGCACAAAAGATTTTAATAAATTATTAACTTTAGATAGTAATTCTTTTGAAAGCGGAAATTACATTGTAACATTTCGTTATCATTTTAAACAATTTAATTTAAAAGATATAAATAGTCATTTTATTGTAGAAAGTTATAAAAATAAAGGCAATAATTGGGATTTTTTTGGAGATATTCATTACTCGCAACGTTATCCAAATTATTTTGTTTTTGAACAAAAAATAAAATTAGATTCTAAAAGTAAATACGTTTTTTTTATTAATCACGATATGTCAGATGGAACCTACTTTATAAGTAATTTTTGTTTAAGACCCGATACACTAAACTATTTTGAAAAAAGAAATGGAAAAATAGTTAGTATTAATAACTACCCAATTAATAATTGAGTTTTTACAGGAAAATAAAATATTTTTTAGTTCATACTTTAAACTTAACTAATAAAGAAGCCTCACAAGCAATAGAAAATGGTTGGGTGAAAATTAATAATGAAACAATTACACAAAATGTAATTATTGATGAGCTTTCAGAAATTAAATTTAATGATGTAATTGTAAGAGAAAAGATTGAATTTGTTTATTTAAAATTTTATAAACCAATTGGTTTTCAAAGCAGTTTATCGACAAAAGTTGAAAATAATCTTTTTGATTTTTTCAAAAACTATAAAGGTTTAAGTATTGCAGGAAGATTAGATAAACAATCTGAAGGTTTATTATTATTAAGTAATGATGGCAAATGGGTTGAAAAAATGATTAACCCAAAATACATTAAACAAAAAGAATATTTTGTTGAATTAGATAAAGAAGTTACAAAAGAGTTTATTTTAAATTTTTCGTTAGGGGTTGATATAGGTTTTTATAAGACATTACCTTGCATTTGTAAATTAATAAATAATAAAACAATTAATGTTGTAATTACCGAGGGTAAAAATAAACAAATACGACGCATGTGTTTTAAATTAGGATACAATGTTGTTAATTTAAAACGAATCCGTATGGATAGCTACACTCTTGATTTAATGAAAGAAGGGGAAATAGCGCAATTTAAGTTACCTTAAATTGCGCTATTTTTATTAGTTATTTAATTTACGTTGCTCTTCAGGCGGCATTAACTCATCTGCTGGAACAATTGCTGTTAAGCGTTGCATAAATTGTTTGCTTAAATCATCTTGTTTAAATTGACCAGTAATACTAACCAAACGTTTTAAAATTTCAATTGCTTGATCCCTTTCGCGTGTAAACGCCGCCATTCTATTTGGTTTTTGTTTATTGTAAATTCTTAAGTCGCCTTCAAAAATGTCAAATAATTTTTTTGCTAATTCGTTTCCTTTTGCAGTTTCTTTAATATCATAATAAGTAGCGCAAATAGGGAAAATTGTTGCATCGTAGGCAATATTTTCATCAGGCATTACAGTTAAACATTTATCTAAAACTTCTTTTGCTTTTTTATGTTTTCCTTCTTCAACTAATGCTGTTGCTAATATGCTCATTTGCATTCTTAAATTACCACACATTCTTACACAATTTTCATCAAGGTTTACACCTTTTTTATCCATCCCGCCCCACTTAAAATCTTCCATTATGTGTTTATACATTACTTCTGTATTTACTCTTCCACCTAAAGCTTCTTCGTTTTGAGTTTGTTTAATTGGCACAAAGCGATAGGCTAAACCTTCTAATTGAAAATATTTTTTCAATCCTACATAAGCATCATCTCCAGTAGTTACAGCAAAGTAAATTGGACGTTCCCAATTATTATGTGCAATTAAATCTAAAACCATAATGTCGTTTTTCATAATTGCCGAACGCCCTCCTAAATCCCAAGTTATACGTTTAGCTAAACGTGCTGTATCTTTAACTGAAACAACTTTGTTTTTCATTACTTTCATGCTATCAACATTTACATAAAGTGTACGTGCCGGAAATAAATCTATTACTTGGCCTCCACCTACATCATATTTATTTTCAATATCATCGCTTAATAAATATTTCATGGCATCTTTTAATGCTACTGGTTTTTCATCTTGTGCGCTAATATATGCATAGCCTAGTTTTTCAGATTCAATTTTTCTATCTTCAATTGTAAAAGGAACAGGTTTGCTATCATAAACAGCACGTTGCATTTGTTTTATATACCAATCTGTTTGTAATAAACTTAAATTTACAACTCTTACATCTGTTCTTATACCTTCTACTTCTTGTGCATACCATAATGGGAATGTGTCGTTATCTCCATTTGTAAATAGTATTGCATTTGGCGCACAACTTTGCAAATAATTTATTGCACAATCTCTTGATAAAGATCTTAATGAACGGTCGTGATCATTCCAACCTTCTTTTGCCATTATGCCAGGTACAATTAAACACATTGCTGTTGAGCCCATTGCTATACCAACAGAAGCAGCTTTTTTAGATAAAGCATCGTATATAAATAAAACACCATAACCAATCCAAATTGCGAATGCATAAAAGCTACCGGCATAAGCATAATCTCTTTCGCGTGGTTGATATGGATATTGATTTAAGTATATAACAATAGCTAAACCTGTTAAAAAGAAAACACAAAATACTATCCATGTACCTTGTTTATCTTTTTTGTATTGATAGAACAAGCCTAATAAACCTAATATTAAAGGCAATGCATAAAAATGATTTCTTGCAAAATTATTTTTATCACGATAAATAACTTGTGTTGTATCACTATCAAGCAAAGCATTATCAATACCTGTAATACCAGTAACCCAATTGCCTTCCATAGAATTTCGCATTAACCCTTGAACATCGTTTTGTCTTCCAATAAAATTCCATGCAAAATAACGCCAATACATGAAATTCATTTGATAACTCATAAAGTAGTTTAAGTTTGCGGCAAATGTTGGAACCTCAACTGATTCCGGGCCATTTCTTCCTTCAACGTTTATAAATTTATGATGTTCTTGAATGTTACCCCAATACTTATACGCGTTTTCGTGATGCGCTTGCCCACTCCACATACGTGGGAAAACAGTACAAAATTCTTTTTCATAAACAGGTTTTGTTTTTTTACGTGCATCAACAACACGGTAATTTTTATTTACTTCATCTCTACCATAAATAGTTGTGCCATCTCCAAATTCTGAATTAGGGCGTGTTGGTGCATTATAATATTGTCCGTATAAAATTGGCCAATCGCCATATTGTTCGCGTAATAAATACGACAACATATTTGGCGCATTTTCAGGATCATTTTCGTCCATTGGTGTATTAGCTTGTGAGCGAATTACTAAGACAAAAAATGATGAAAATCCAATTAAAATAGTTGCTAAGCTTAAAAAAATTGTATTAAGAACTAACGTTTTTGTTTTGTAATAATTTATTGCGTAAAGAATTCCTCCAAAAAACACTAATCTAAAAAAAGCATCGGAGCCTTTTTGAAACGAAGCAACAGCAAATAAACCAATTACTATTGATGTGTAAAACCCAATTTTATAGTGCTTTTCCTTTTTAGTTACAGTATATAAAATAAAACCAACTAAACTTACAATAACTAAAGCAATAAATAAAAATGTACCAACATTATAAGGCATACCAAGTTTGTTAGTGAAAAACACTTCGTAATCACTTAAAAATTTTACAGTTTTAGAAATTAATATACTTTGTACAAAACCTAGTATTAAAACTGATGAAATGCCCGCAATTATAAACCCTTTCCAGCTAAATTTGTATTTTTTAAAGTAAATTACAAATGCAATTGCTGGTATTACTAATAAATTTAATAAGTGAACTCCAATAGATAAACCAATTAAGTAGCATATTAAAACTATCCAACGGTAAGCAGAAGTTGGATTAAGTGTATCTTCTTCATCCCATTTTAATATAGCCCAAAAAACAACAGCAGTAAAAAAACTACTCATTGCGTAAACCTCACCTTCAACTGCGCTAAACCAAAACGAATCTGAAAATGTGTAAGCCAAAGCCCCAATTGTACTTGCGCCAATAACTGCCCATTGTTTTGATTTATCGAAACCTTTTTTTGTTACATTAAGCGTTTTAATTGCTAAACGGCTTATTGTCCAGAATAAAAATAAAATTGTAAATGAGCTACTTAAAGCACTCATTATATTTATCATCATTGCTGCGGTAGATGGATCTGCCCCACCTAGCAAAGTAAAAAATCTACCAATTAATAAAAAAAATGGTGCTCCTGGTGGATGACCAACTTCTAATTTATATGCACAAGCGATATACTCGCCACAATCCCAAAAGCTAGCAGTGGGTTCAATTGTAAAGCAATATGTAAAAGTTGCAATAGCAAATACCAACCAACCAACTAGGTTATTTAATTTTTTAAATTCAGTAGTCATCATAATTTTAAAAGATTTGCGAATATAAGATTTTAGTAGGGTTTAATTTCAGTTAATTTTGAATATTTTAAACGAATATTTTTTAAAAATATTGGGTTTAAACCAAAAAAGTAGTATCTTTGCACCGGTTTTTTAGAAATATTAACCAAATTGCCCGATCGTCTAATGGCAGGACTTCAGTTTTTGGTTCTGACTATGTTGGTTCGAATCCAGCTCGGGCAACAAAACCCCTCTAAAGTAAAATTTAAAGGGGTTTTTTGTTTTTAATCTCTAATTATAATCCAAGCCAAGCTTTTGCTGCATCGCCTAAAATTATTTTCTTTTGTTCGTTTGTTATTGGTGCATTTCTTACCAACTCGCCTGGTACGGCTTCGCCTAAAGGAAAAGGATAATCGCTCCCCTGCACTATTTTATCTGCGCCCACCATATCAATTACATATTGTAGCATTTTGTCGTCGCACACATGGCTATCTACCCAAAATTTACCTAAATAGTTTTTGGGGTTTATTTTATTATCAATAGCAACTAAATCTGGTCGGCATTCCCAACCATGTATAATGCGGCCTAGTGTTGGCAAAAAAGAACCACCACCATGAGCAAAACAAACTTTTAATTTTTTATATTTTTCGAAAACACCACCAAAAATTAAACTGCAAATTGCTCTACTTATTTCTGCAGGCATACCAACTAACCATGGCAACCAATATTTGCCCATGTGTTCTTGACCCATCATTTGCCATGGATGAATTAAAATAGCGGCGTTTAAATTTTCGCAAGCTGCAAAAAATTCGTCAAACTGAATTTCGTTTAAATTTAAGTTATTAATATTACTGCCAATTTGTACGCCTTTATACCCCATAGCCATACATCTTTCTAGCTCTGCAATTGCCAATTTGGTATCTTGCATTGGTACAGTTGCTAAACCAATAAATTTATTTGGATACTTGGTAAAAGTTGATGCAATATCATCGTTTAAAAATTGACTAATCAACAAAGCATCGTTTGGTTTTGCCCAATAACTAAACATTACAGGTATAGTGCAAATTACTTGCATGTCGGCTTTATGTTCTTGCATTTGTTGAATGCGTGTTTCAGCATCCCAACAATTAATTTCTATTTCTCTAAATTTTTTATTGCCTTGCATCATCCACGCTTTGTTTGATTGATGGTGATTAAGCATTATAAAATCGCCATAACCAAATTGTTTGTTAAAATCTGGTATGTGTTTTGGAATAATGTGGGTGTGTGTATCTATTGTGTACATTTTACAATTTTATTTATTTATTTATTTAATGTGCTATTATATAATTCAATTAAATTTTTAATAAAAGTTGACCACTCGTACTTTTTCTTTTCATATTTTACATTTTCAGTAAAATCAACTTCAAGATTGTTTTGAAAATATAGGTTTATTTTTTCGCTTATTTTTTCGATATTGTTTTCAACCACAAATCCACATTTATTATCAGGTACAATTTCTTTTAAGCCACCAACATTAGTAACCAACATGGGTTTGTTATAATAATACCCAACCATAGTTACACCACTGTTAGTTGCATCTCTGTAAGTTTGAGCAACTAAACTACTTGCACAAAAATAATATCGCACTAAATCGTTAGGTATAAATTTATCGTGTAATATAATTTGATTTTTTTTTGACGAATTTTGTATTTGAGTTAAATAGTTTTCTTTTGCTTCGTAAAATTCTCCAGCAATTAATAAACAAATATCCTCACTCACATTACTTTTATTAAATGCATCAATTAAAATATCTAAACCTTTATAATGCCTTATTAAACCAAAAAACAAAATGTATTTTTTATTTTCATTTAGTTCTAATTGTTTACAAGCTTCCTCTTTTGAAACACAACTTCCATACGTTTCATACATTGGATGAGGACTGTATGTTTTTTGTTTAGAGTTATTAAATAAAGAAATATCGCTTAACACCTTTTTACTCATTGCAATAAAACCGTTGCAATTATTTATAAAATATTTTGTAAAAAGTTTATCGCCAAATCGTTTTTCATGTGGAATTACATTATCTGTTAATGCCAATATTTTAGTTTTTGATTTTGAAAGTTTGCCAATTGTACCAAGGCATGGGCCAAAAAAAGGCAACCAATATCTAAACAAAATAAAATTTGGTTTTTGTTTTTTAATAAATGCGGCAACTTTAATCCAATTAAAAGGATTAATTGTATTAATTAAAGTATGAATTTTTATTCCTAAAGGTGCTGTTCCACTTTTTTCAAACTGACTAGATCCAGGAAATAAAAAATTAGGGTATTGTAAACTGTAAGAAATAATTTGAGCATCATGTCCGGCTTTAACTAACTCTAAACACAAGTTTTGGTTAAATTCTGCAGGGCCTCCTCTTAAAGGATAAGCAGGGCCAATTATAAATATTTTTAGTTTTTCCAATTAGAAACACAAATATAAACTAAATGCTTTTATTAATTTACACAATTATAAGGCTAATTAAAACAATTTTTTTAAATAATATAATTATAAAATGTATTATCTTAGTTCATTCTAAATTTATTTTTATGATAAAAAAAATCACACTTCTTTTTGTTTTTATTAACTCATTATTATTAGCACAAACAAATGATTTTAAGTTTAATAAAAATTATTTTATTGAAAATAATAACCGTATAAAATCATTTAACGGCACAGATGTTTTTTATACTGCACAATTAAAAAACGTAGAAGTGTGGATAACTAATAAAGGTTTAATTTATAATTATTATTCTATTAGTACTAACACACCAAAACTTGAAGATAGGATAACTAAAAAAGAATTTACAAAAGTAGATTGGGAACGAACATGTGTTAATTTTTTAAATGCAAGTATTTTAAAAACTAACGAAACAATTCAACAAAATGAATTAAATATAAATTTTTTATTATCTAATAAAAATATAAATTGTTTAACCACTAAAGAAATAATTTATAAAAACATTTATAAAGGGATTGATTGGAAAATTTATTTTAACGAAAAAAATGAGTTAAAGCAAGATTATATTGTTCATGCAGGTGCAGATGCTAACACTATTAAAATACAATATTCTGGCATCCACCCATTAAATATTGAAAGTAACAAAATTGAGTTGAATACAAAATTTGGAAAGTTTAACGAGAATGATTTGTTGTGTTTCCAAGATAATAAAATTGTGCCTTCTCAATTTAAAAAATTAAAACAATTAACTGTAAATCAAATTAGGTTAACCGAAGTTGGTATAAATGTAAATGGATATGATAAAAATAAAGATTTAATTATTGATCCTATTTTAAATTGGTGTACATATTACGGCGCAACTGTTGATGATGATATTCATGGTATTTCTAACGATGGGACAAATACTTGGGTTGTTGGGCATACACAATCTCCTACATTTCCTGTATTAAATTCAGGTGGGTTATCTTTTTATCAAGTCTCTTATTCTGGTGGGGCTGGAGACGCTTTTTTATTAAAATTTAATTCTATTTATAATTTAATACATGCCACTTATATTGGAGGAACAGGTGGCGAAGAGGTGATGGCAATTGCAACAAGTAGCAATGAAGTTTGCATAAGTGGGTTTACAAGTTCTAGTGATTTTCCGACATTTAACCCTGGAGGTGGAGCATATTTTCAATCTTCATTAAGTGGAACTAATGATGGTTTTATTATGAAATTTAATCATAATGTAGATTTATTGTGGAGTACATATATAGGAGGAACAGTAACAGAATATTTAAATGCTTTAGATTACAATAATGGAGATTTGTTTATTGGCGGGGTTAGTAAATCTGCTGATTTTCCTACTTTAAATTCTGGTACTTTCTTTCAAGCATTTACATTTGATAATGATGTTGTTGTAATGAAATTAAATTCAGTAAATGCAATTACATGGTCAACATTTATGGGTGGTACAGGTAACGATTTAGTGTATTCAATTGCATCAAACAGTACCAATTTAATTGTTGTAGGAAATACAAATTCTGCAGCGTTTAACACTTTAAATGGTGGGGCATACACACAAACACTTATTGCAGGAAGCTTTGATGGCTTTATTAGTAAATTTAGTTTAAATGGTACATTACAATGGAGTACATTTTTTGGAGGTAATTTAAACGATAGAATAAATGATGTTTCAATTAACAACAATGTAATTTATTTAACAGGCACATCTTCTTCTACTAACTTACCTGTGTTTAATGGCGGTGGAGGAGCTTTTTATCAAGCAAATAACTTGGGCATAAACGATGGTTTTATAAGCAAATTTAGTTTAAGTGGTACATTAAAGCATTCAACTTATATAGGTAATATAGGTAACGATTACTCAACTACAATTTCATCTGAAGGAGATAATTTTGTAGTGGGCGGTTATAGTAATTCATCTACTTTAACTACTCTAAATGATGGTACGTTTTATCAAAGTGCACCGGGAGGTGCGTATGATATTTATTTAACAAAGTTTGATACTTCATGCGTAATGCAATGGGGAACATTTATGGGAGATGTTTCTAATGATTACATTGAAAAAATTAGATGTAAAAATTATAAAATTTATGCTTGTGGCTATACACAATCAACATTGTTTCCTGTGTTAAATCCTGGTTTAGGTGCATATTTTCAAGGTGTTGGCATGGGTGGTTTTGATGCTTTAATTTGTGTTTTTAAAAATTGTTCAAATCCTACTCTAACTGTAACACCAACTGCATCAATTTGTGCAGGGCAAAATTTAACTTTAACAGCCACAAGTTCTAGTTTAAACACCTACCAATGGTACGGACCTGCAGTTTATTCATCAACTAATGCTGCGGCGGTTGTACCCGCAGTAACTGCTACAAATGCCGGTGTGTATTCAATAATTGTCACAAGCCCAGGAGGTTGTGCTACATCAGGAAATGTTACCGTGACTGTTTTTGCCTCACCATCAAACACTTTAAATAACAATGGCCCTTTATGCGCTGGAGAAACTTTAAGTTTAACAACAAATACGGCAAACTCATATTTATGGATGGGCCCTAATACGTTTACAAGTTCGTTACAAAATCCTGTAATTAGCAATGCTAGTAATTTAAATAGTGGTACATATACTTTACAAACCACAAACAGTACAGGTTGCACAAATACACAAACAGCAAATATTGTTGTCAATGGCATCCCTACAGTTTCAATTTCTGGAGCTACAACCGTATGCGAAGGTGCAGCAATTAATATATTGGGCAGTGGTGGCTTAAGCTATACCTGGACTAGCCCTAGTGGATCTACAACTGTAAATAATACATTAACTATTAACAATGCACAAACGAGTGATGCTGGAACATACACAATATCTGGTAATTCTGTTTTTGGTTGTATTGGTAGTACTATTTTTTCGGTTACAGTAAGTGTTTGTACAGGAATTAATAATAGTTTTGAAAATGAAACAATAAATTATTTCTACAATAATAATATAATTTACTTCACAGATGGGGAAAAATTAATAGAAGAAATAACATTATTTGATATTCAAGGAAAACGTTTGCAAAACTTAAAAATTAAAGATGATAAATGTGAAATTAATTCTTTTTCATCTGGATTATATATTGTTCAAATCAAACAAAAGAACAATGTTTATATAAATAGTAAAATTATTATTCAGTAATCTTTAAAGTTTCAAATATACCCGAATTAATAGATTTTACACGCACTAATTTTGTTTGTTTATTATTAATTAAATGACTTATTGATTGATTTGGGTTAATTTGTTTTGTAATAGTTGATTGAATTGATTTTACATCTTTTGAAACTACATTTAAAATAATTTCAATAACATATTCATCTGGTTCTGTTCCTTCATTTACAATTTTAATTTCATTTTTATTTTGAACTACAGAAAAATAATATGGATATAATGAACTATTGTAATACGCTCTGTATTGTGCAAAAATTCCCCAATCAAAAATTGGCAATGATTTACCTTGAAGGTATAAATCCCACACTGGTTTTTTATCTGGTGTAACTTCTATAATTCTGCCATTCATTCCTCCACCTATTATAAAATTTCCGTTATTTAATTTTTGTACACTACCAAATTTAGTTGCTTTACCAGGGTAAATAGAATCAATATCTAAATCCAATTCCCAAATTTTTTCAATTTTATTTTTATTATTTGTAGGCAATTTTAAAATTAAAACCGAACTTTTTCCTTTTTCTTCATCATCGCCATTATTAAATAAAAGTACCGTGTTTGGGGCAATTGGTTTAACATCATGTTGCCTACTAAAAAAATTAGTTTCAATAATAGTTGTATCATCTGGCGTTAATTTCTGACCATATTCTGCAATTATATTTTTTGTTTTTTTATCTATTTTGATAAAACGATTAAAGTCTCTTAAACCTAAGTATAAATGAGAATAAGTTGAATCATAAGCTACGGAATTAGCATGGAGCATTACATCAAGCTTGTTGTTTTTTGAGCCATATTTTTTGAGATAAGATTTAATAAGTCCAATATTAAAATGATTTTTTAATTCCCAATACCAAATTAAATTGCCAGCCGAATCAAACTCCAAAATAATATGATTATCGTACTTGTAACTAATGCTATCTTTTTCGGTTAATTTAAACTTTTCGGTAGTTGCTCCTAAAGCAATAAAATTACCGTTAGGTAATTGATTAAATACATGATGAATATTTTTAACCTTTACTTGGTTATTTAGCATATTCGTATGTTTGTACCATATAACATCTAAATCTTTAGTTAAGTAATAAATTGATGTATCGTTTGATAATGTAACATTTCCATTATTACACATGTGTAAATCCACTAAATTATCTGGAACAAGAGGTGTTTTTATTTTGCGCGGAAATTGCCAAACAACATTACCTTTTCTATCTAAAGCGCAATTATATTTATCTAACCACACAATTCCATATTTATCGGTTTGCTTGGTATTATAGGTTTGTGAAATTTTATATTTAGCAGCATCATTATATTCGTTTTTTAAAATTGAAAAAATATATTCTGAACTTTTATTGATTATTTTATTTTTATTATTATAAGCTAAAGCGTGCCATTTGTATGTTTTTCCAAAATTTAAATTACTCACAATACTAATATGACTAGAATCAGTAATAAAATTAGTCGAAATTGCTTTATTTAATGCAACTGAATCGTATTCAGAAATTATAATTTTATACCAAACTGCTTCTTTAATTGGCGAATGTTTAATTACAATTTGGTTGTAATTAAGGCTGGTATTAGGTTTTGGAAGGACTTGAGCGAAATAATTACTAAAATTTATTTGGAACAAAATAATTAGGAAAATAGAATTTTGATTAAATTTCATTATGTAAATTTATTAAATTAAAAATATTTTTTGTTTTGATTTTTACCTAAATTGATTTAAAAAAAATATAATTTGTTAATTATCAATAGATTATAGTTCCGTTGAGTAAAAGTAGCTTTTCAATTATTAAAAAAATTTGTTTTTTTTGTCGAAACGCCTAATTTCGTTAAAGAAACTAAAAAGTTAAACTAATTAACATTTATATATATGAAAAACATTAAAGCCAAGTTTTTTTTCTTATTTGTACTACTTGCTATAGTTAATGATACTATTGCACACTCTGTACAAATTGCATATTGCGTAAGCTGTAATGGTAACCTACGTATTTTTGTTGAGCATTGGCATGGATCTGCAAACCCAAGCACTACGAATATGACTATACAATTAACCATAAATGGAGTAAGTAACACTCAAACAAACCCACCTGTTGCTGGCGTTATGGACATTCCTTTTGGTTCTTTACCTGGTTGTAGTACACCTATTACCTACGCAGCAGGCTGTAGTGGACAGCAAAATACTTATAACGATTGGGTATATTACGATTATTTTGGAATCCCGGCGGGTGTACCTTGTTCATTTACAATTTTAAGTGGTAATAATTCATTTACATCAGATGGTTGTGGTATGTACCCTTTAACTGTAAACTTTACCGTACCTCCAGCAACTACAGGCGGTTCTGCATCACCAATTTGTATGGGTCAAAATTTACCTGCGTTTGCATTACCTGCAGGTACGCCTTGGACAAATAGTAATCCTGCTATAGGAATTCCAGCTTCAGGAACAGGTCCTGTTGCAGCAACTCCAGCTACAGGTATTGGTACAAGTGTTTTCTCATATACTAATGGTTGTGGTATTCAACACACAACTTTAACAGTTAACCCAGGTTTACCATCTTCATATACTCAAAGTTCTGGCGGTACTGGTGTTTGTTTAGGCTCCCCTATTACATTTAACAATACAACACCTGGTGCGGCCCATACTTATACTTGGGCAATGGGTAATGGCACTAATTTTACTTCTACAAATGTTAACTATACCTATCCTGCCCCTGGAACATACACCGTAAGTTTAACTGTTGCCAATGCAAGTACAGTATGTAAAGGACTATCCTCCCAAACTGTAATTGTGCATCCAATGCCAACGGCTAACTTTACTATACCTAATAATTGTATGGGTGTTAATTTACCAATTACAAATACATCAACCGTTTTAACAGGGAGCAATAATTATACATGGACAATGACTGGCGGAACACCCGCTACCTCAAACGCAACCAACCCTACTGTAAGTTATGCAACATCTGGCACACACAGCATTACTTTAAATGTAGCCAGTAACAATGGTTGTCCTGCTACAATCACAAAAACAGTAAGCGTATTTGGTAATCCAGTTTCAGATTTTGCTGCATCTAATGTTTGCTTTAATTCTGTAACAAATTATACTAATTTAAGCACAACTACACTAAATGCAAATACTGGTGCAATTAGCTCTTATTCTTGGAATTTTGGAGCAACATCAGGAACAAGTTCTGCAGCAACTCCAGTAAATACATACACAAATCCTGCAAACCAAACGGCTAATACAGTTTATAATGTATCTTTATTAGTAACATCTGTAAATGGTTGTACAGCAACGGTTACAAAAACATTACAGGTATTTAGCTTGCCAACTGCAACTTTTGTAGCCGATTCTGTTTGTCAAACAAATCCTACAAATTTAACGCATGTAGGAAGTGGTAATGGTAACCCATACTCAAATTTTGCATGGGATTTTAATAACGATAATAACCCTGATATGAATACTGTAAGTACAAGCACAACGTTTGTATTTCCAAATCAAGGTAATACAATGGTAAACTACACTGTATCAACTAACCCAAGTGGCACTTTACAATGTAAAAGTTCATTTTCTAAAAACATATTCGTTTATGCAGGCCCGCAAGCTGTAATTACAAACACAAATGTTTGTTTTGGTTATCCTTTAGGTTTAAGCGGTGTAACATCAACTTTAGCTGTAGGTACTATTACTAATTATGCATGGCAATATGGAAATGGTACACAAAGTTTAACAAATCCAACGCCATCAACAAATGTACTTTATAATCCATCGGGAGTTTACTCGGTTACATTAACTGTAAATACAAGTAATAATTGCACAAGTAAAGCCGTAAAAACAGTAACAGTTTTTGGTAGAGCAGTGTTAGACTTTACACCTGATAATGTGTGCTTTAACACGCCAACAACATTTACTAACTTAACAACATCAACAGTAAATGCAAACACTGGCGCAATTTCATCATACAGTTGGAACTTTGGTGCGCCAGGTGGGGGAAGTTCAACTCAACCTAACCCAGTATTTTCTTATACTAATCCTGCAAATGCAACGGCTAATTTAACTTACACATCAACACTATATGCTTTAACAAGTAACGGTTGTTTAGATTCGCTTAAAAAATCGGTAACAGTATTTAGTTTACCAACTCCTGGTTTTGTTTCAGATTCAGTTTGTTTAGGTAGCGCATCAACTTTAAGTAATACTGGTAATGGGAATGGAAACCCAATGAGTACAATAATTTGGGATTATTACAATAATGGAACAGTTGATCAAAGTGCTGCTGCTCAAACCGCAGTTCATACTTTTACAAACTTTGGCAATAATGCGGTTTCTTATACAATTACCTCAACACCGGCAACTGGTTTAACTTGTAAAACTAGTACAACAAATAATGTTTGGGTTAATCCAAATCCAAAAGCATTTATTACAAACGTTAATACTTGTGTAGATACTCAACCAAGCCAAATGAGTGGTGTTACTAGTACAATAGCAATTGGAACAATAACTAATTATGCTTGGAATTATGCAGGGCAAAACACAAATTTAACTAATGCAACACCAGCAACAAGTTATAGTTTTAGTGCCGCAGGTTTATATAATATTACTTTAACAGTAACATCAAACAAAGGATGTACAAATACAAATACTACAACAATAGAAGTTTATGAAAGACCTTATGGACAATTTTCTTATTCTAAAACATGTTTTGGCAAAAGAACTACTTTAATTGGAACACAAGCAGCTGTAAGTGGAAGTATAGCAACTTACAATTGGGATTATAATAATAGCCCTTTGAGTATTGAAGCTACGGGAGCAACAGTTACCAACACATTTGCAACTGTAGGAACAAATACAATTACAATGTTAATGACAACGGTTAATGGATGTACAAATAGCATTACATTACCTATTTATATTAACTATATTCCTAAACCAAATTTTCATGCTCCAAAACGTGCGGGTTGTACAGATTTATGTATTCCTTTGTTTGATAGTTCTGCTGTGTTAACTGGCCCTGCTAAAAATGTTAGCTGGTTATGGCAAATAGGTAATGGTCAAACTTTTAATAATGCAAATGGAGATTTACCGAATTTATGCTTCACTAACAATTCTAATACAGATTTAAAACGTTACGATATTAAATTAACCTTAACAAGCGATAGTGGTTGTGTAGATTCAATATTAAAACGCAATTATGTTACGGTTTATCCAAAACCAGTTGCAGATTTTCAATGGAGAGGTTTAGATGGAAATATTTTAACGCCTGAAGTTGAATTTACAAACACATCAATTGGTGCTAACAGTTTCCATTGGTATTTTAACGATGGAAATAACGTTACTGACTCTTCACAAATTAGCCCTAAACATTATTTTAATACACTTGAACCAAAACAATACAGAGTTTGGTTAGCTGTAAGAAACACTTGGGGTTGTAAAGATACTGTTAACCGTTTAGTTGATATTGGACCTGATTATACTTTTTATATACCAAATGCATTTACTCCAAACGGAGATGGTATAAACGATACATTTACTGGTACAGGAATTGGTATTGATAAATTTACTTTAAGAATTTTTGACAGATGGGGTGAATTAATATTTATGACATCTGACATTAATGAAGGATGGGATGGAAGAGTAAAAGGAAAATTCCCTGAAGATAAAATGGATGTTTACCAATGGAAAGTTGATGTAACAGATAAAGCCGGAAAAGAAAGGCAGTTAACAGGGCATGTTACATTATTAAAATAAAAAATTAAATAACGTGTTAAAAAGGCTTCAAAAATTGAAGCCTTTTTTTGTTTGTGAAAATTTAAAAAATAGAGATTATATAAAGTTTTTTTTAATAAACCTACAATTCACTTTTTGTTAAACTAAATAACCATTCGTTGGCTTTTATATAATCTTTAAAAACTTTTACTGGAAATAACGATGGGTTTGTTTTATAATAAATTGAAATTAATATTTTATTTGCCATAGAGTTTGTAACAAATGCTCTACCAATTAGCGGTGTTTCTTTTTCTTTATCTCTAATAAATTTTACACCCTCAGCTTCTATTTGAACTAAACCATCAACAGAATCAATAATTAAACCAGGTTTAAAAGAGGCAAATTCTTTAAAAACATTATGATTTATAATTACATTCTCTAAATCTATTTCCGTTTCAGAAAAGTAAGTGTAATGAATAATGTTATTTTTTAATAACCTAAGCTTAATAGTTTTAGTTGCAGTTTCTTTTATTATATCACTCTCTTTATAAAACAATTTAATTCTATAGTTGTAATCCTATAAAATTAACATTAATTTTCAATAGCTTCTTAAATTTATAATAAACTTATTTGAATTATAATTAAATGTGCTTTACGAAGGACATATTGTTAAATGCACCATTAATAAGGAATTTTTGACAACCATAATAATTAAAATGTTTCAAAAAAATTAAAATAGTTTAATTACTTTTTAAAACTTTTTGATGTGTACCATCTGAGTAATAGTAAATTATAGTGCCATCATAATTTTCATCTACTTCTTTACCAACTAAATTTACCATTTTAGTAACTTTTTTAATCTTAGAATTATGATTATCAACTGAAATAATATTTGATGCTTCTTTTTTTCCATCATAATCTACTTGCACTATTCTATAATAATTAAAATCATCTTTTATATAATTATAATCATTAAAATAATATTTTGTAACTTCATTAGAGTTTCCTGCACCATAAACTAAACTTATTTGCTCCCATGAACTAGCATCGTTTGACCTTTGTAATAAAAAATAATTGTTATTTTTTTCAGTTGCACATTCCCATTTTATTTGATTATAAGCGTCAAAATTATTTCCAATAAAAGAAATTAAATCGATATTTAAAGGGGAACATGTCATTAAAGCTGTTGTACCAGTGAAATCTAGCGCCCAAGTGTTATTTCCTGCACCATAATTACTGATACATAGTATGTAACAATCTCCAGCGGCAACAACAAGGTCTTGAGTCCATTGATTACCCGAAGCTGTTTCAGAATTATCCGTTTGAGGCGCATTATTTACAGAATTTATTCCTGTATTGTTTGAACCACCAGAAACAGCAGCATATGAACATCTTACTGGTCCTGTAGTTGGGGGACATACTGGATTTGGTCCCCAAACTAACCAATCCATATCGTTACCTGCACCTCCACCTGGATTTAATAAAAACCTAAAAATACCCCCAGTTGAAAAACAAACGGCTACCCATGATGTTCTTGCGGCTTCGCCAAATAAACAACCTTGATTTGTTGCATTTAACTCACTAACAGAGCCAGCAAGTGCGGTACCTGCGGAATTTGCACAGATTAATGTTGGCGGACAATCGCCTTGTGAGTAACAAAGAAAAGAAAATAGAAGAAGTAAAGTAACCACAATTTTTTTCATAAATCTTTTGTTTATTAAAGAGCAATATAAGATTTTATATCCAATAAACTAAAACCATTTAATAATTTAAACATACAGTTTACTCAATAAAATAAAATCTAAAATTTTAGATGATTAATTACGGCGTAACATAAACATTCTTTTTAATATAACTGGTAGAGTTTAATATATTAAAATACTTACCGTTAAACTTATAATTTGTTGAACCTTGCTGACTTAATTTTAACTCCATACTTATAAATGTTGCTGTAGGTATAGTTGATAAAACATTAATAGGAACATTTACAACATTATTAGTAAAGCTAACGGGTATATTATAAATATATAACTCTGCATTTTCAACATTTACTGCATCGGCTAATGTAAAAGTAAACGCAGACGCTTTTGAAATAAATGCTGGCAAAGTATTGTAATTACTTATTGATGGTATAGAAATTAAAGAATTTGTAAATGTTGTAATTGTATAAACACTGCTTCCATTTAAGGAATAAGTAATAGGAAAATTACTTATCAAACCTGTAGTATCTACATAAGAAATAGTTGTACTATTGGTAACAATTTTTTTTAACTGATATCCATTTGCAGTTACTGTTCCCGCATCGCAAGTATTGCTCATTGTAGCTGCTCCAACAGTAATTTCGGGCGAATAAAACCTTGCATTAATTTGCAATGCTGTTGAAAAGGAATTAGAAGGCGATATGCTTGTATTAATATTTTGATAAGTTAAAACACCAGCAATTTTAGTTGTAGTTGTTAAAGTTTGACTAGTGTCTGGTTTATTAGTTTCTGGTTTTTTACAACTAATAAATCCAATTATTGTTATAAGTATAATTAATATGCGCATTATTTTTAAAATTTAATTCCTAAAATACAAACGTCATCAACTTGGTCATTATTGCCTCGCCAATTTTCGAAATACAAATTTAACTTTTGTTTTTGTTCATTTACATTAAAAACAGAAAAATTTAGCAATTGCTGTTTAAGTGGTTTGTACATTAATTTTTTACCTTTTGGTCCGCCAAATTGGTCTGCAAAGCCATCGGTATATGCAATTAGCATATCTCCGTTCTTAATTTCAACATCAAATAAATTAAAAGTATCTTCTTTTAAACCAATTCCAACAGGCATTTTATCGCAAGGTAGTTCAATAACTTCGCCATTTCTAATAATAATTGGTGCATTATTAGCTGCAGCATAGCAAATTTTATTACTCGAAATTTCTATTGAAAAAAGAATGCCATCCATGCCATCTTGTCCGCCGTATTTTGATAAATTTTTGATTAGCCTACTTCTTACATGGTTAAATATTTCGTTCGGTTTAATAAGTTTGTGTTGATTTATCGCTTCATTTAAAAATGCCATATTTAAAATACTCATCATTGCCCCTGGAACCCCATGTCCTGTGCTATCGCAAACAGCAATATAAAAATGCGTTTGGGTTTTGGTTGCAAAGTAAAAATCGCCACTTACAATATCTTTTGGTTTAAATAATATAAAATGATTAGGTAAATATTTATTTAAAAAAGTTTCGTTTGCTAATAAAGTACTTTGAATTTTACTTGCATAATTTAAACTATCAATTATTTCGTTTTGCTTATGTTCTATAATATCTTTTTGTTTAACAACTTCCTGTGTACGTTCAGCAACTTTATCTTCGAGCCCATGTATTAAGTTTTTAATAGCCTGTTGCATTTGTTGGAAACTACTTGCTAATGAACCAATTTCGTCTGTTCTATCATTTGTAATTTCAACATCTAAATTTCCTTTAGCTAATTCGTAAGCATCAAACTCTAACTCTTTAATAGGTTTTGTAACCTTTTTAGATATAAAAAAAGATAAAATCAAAATAAATAAAACAATAATAATTGATGCTTTAATAATTTTATTTCTTAACTCCAAAGCAGGTTCAAACGCCTCCTCTTCATCAATCTCACTTAAAATAATCCACTTCATTCCAAATAAATTTAAAGGCATAAATGATGATAAAACCGAAATACCTCTATAGTCATCAAAAATTAAATTATCAGTTTTTCCAGATAAGGCTTCTTTAGTACCTTGTGTTTTTACCTCTTGTAACCCTACAGTATTTTTACTGTTTTTAATTTTATTAATTTTTAAACTACCAACACCAATTTCTTTTAATAATTTGTAATAACCTACGCTATCTTCAATTAAAAATCGACTTTGATTTCTAAGTGTATAATCTTCGCCGACTAAATATGTTTCGCCAGATAAGCCTAAACCAATTTCTTTCCACTTGTTATTATTGGTCATTAAATTATTAATGTTATCTATTGGCATTTGAAATGCTAAAACACCAATTATTTTACCTTTTTCTTTAATAGGACAAGCCATAAAAGAAGCCGGATGATTGTAAGAAGGAATGTATTCTTCAAAATCAACCAAAACTGCTTTGTTTAACGTATCATTTTGTAAAACTGTATTAAATGCTTTGGCTAAATTTGTATTTCTATAAGCTCCTGCATTTAACGATGATGCAAAATCAATTTCTTTGTAAACGGTATAAACAATGTTTGCTGTTTCGTTATCAATAAAAAATATGTCATAATAACCAAATCGTTTCATAAAACTTCTAATAACATGATGGTGCTTTTTATGAATTGTGTTATAATAAAATTTTTGTGGTAAAGAGTCGATGTTTATTCTATTATTTGATGAAAAATGATTATTTGCAATATAAAACTCTTGTAATAAAAGGGCATTAATGTTTAAAGGCCTTAAACCTTTTTTATTTATAATATTTATACTATGGTCATTTAATTGAGGAATAAAAAATGTATCTAAAAAATCATCAATTCTATTATGCCTATGGATATCGTAAGCATCTCTATTTGAAAACTCTGAATTTAATGTGTTAAATCCTGTTTTAAAACCTTTCATCGCTTCAATTGTGGAAGGACTTTCGGCAAATGCCAATAATTGATTTTGAATTTGATTAAAATATTCTGTTACCTGACTTGCTTTAATTTCTTTTATTGCGGTTAATTTTTTAAATGTTTCTTGTTGTAAAGTTTCTTTGGCATCGCGGTAACTAATAATCCCAGCAATTAACATTGTAGCTATTGAAATAATAAAAAAAGTAAGTGTTAATTTAAATCCTATTTTCATGTTTCGTAACTAATGTTTATTTTTAGTAACCAAAGATAACTTTAATGCGCAATATTAAAAATATTATTTTCGATTTGGGAGGTGTAATAATTAACCTTGATATTAATAAATCAATACAAGAGTTTAATAAAATTAGTACTATTCCATTTCAAGATATATATACTCAAGCTAATCAAACTCAACTATTTAATGATTTTGATAAAGGCTTAATTTCACCTATTAATTTTTTTGAAAATTTAAAACAATTAATAAGATTTAATGGCGATGACTATTTACTTTATGAAGCCTGGAATGCTATGTTATTAGATTTTCCAGAACATAGATTTGATACGTTAATTGAAGCAAAGCAAAATTATAAAACGTTTTTATTAAGTAATACAAACGAAACACATATTGAGATTTTTGAAAAAGATTTGAGAAGAACACATGGCATACAAAATTTTGAAGATTACTTTGATAAGTTATATTACTCCTGCAGAATTGGAATGCGCAAACCAGACAAAGAAATTTTTGAGTTTGTACTAAAAGAAAATAATTTAAAGCCAGAAGAAACTGTTTTTGTTGACGATTCTATACAACATGTAAAAGGCGCTGGTGAAGCAGGACTAAATGCATATTTACTAGAAAAAAATATGGAAGTTAAAACATTACTTAATAAACTTAATTTGTTATAAAGTTTTTTACAACATTAAAAAAATCTATTGGTTTTTCGGCATGTACCCAATGTCCTGCATTTAAAACAGTTTGAAATTCTATGTTATTAAATCTTACCTTAAAATCGTTAATATCATCATCATTAATATAATCAGAAATTGAGCCTCTTATTATTAAAGTTGGGGTTGAAGAAATAAACTCTGGTACATTAACATTAATATTGTTATAATTTAAAGTTATTGTTTTTAAATTAAAACGCCAATCCATTTTATCATTTGTAGAATCTTTCCAATAAATGTTTTTTAATAAAAATTGTTTAGTGCCAAAATCAGTAATAAATTCGTTAAGTATCAATTCGGCTTCTTTTCTTGTTTTAACAGCATTAAAATCAACTGCATTTAAAGCTTTAATAACATCGTTATGTTTAGGGGTATATTGTTTTGAGGCAACATCTACAATAATTAATTTATCAGCAATATTTGGAAACATTTTTTCAAAAAACAAAACTGTTTTGCCACCCATACTATGCCCCAATAAAATTGGTTTGTTTAAATGATGTTGTTTAATAAAATCATTTAGATCTTTTGCCATTAGTTCATACGTCCAATCATCACTATGAGGAGATAATCCATGATTTCTTTGGTCAATTGTATAAACCGAAAAACCTAAATCAGCAAATTGTTTTGCTAAAGAATTCCAATTATCCATTTGCCCAAATAGGCCGTGCAGTATAATAAGCGGTTGCCCTTCGCCATGCTTTCTATAAGCCAATTCCATAATGCGGATAAAGTTAAATTAAAGTTTGTAAAATTAGCGTTTTAAATTGTAAATATTTTTTATAAAAACAGAAATTAACCTTAACTTAGAATGTTAAATTAAAAGATTATGAATGCAATTGTTGGAATTATAATGGGTAGTAAAAGCGATTTGCCAGTTATGCAAGCCGCAGCAGATATACTAAAAGAATTTGAAATTGAATTTGAAATTGATATCGTATCAGCACACCGCACACCTGAAAAAATGTTTAATTATGCTAAAGAAGCGCACTTAAAAGGCTTAAAAGTAATTATTGCTGGAGCAGGTGGAGCAGCACATTTACCGGGCATGGTTGCAAGTTTAACCCCTTTACCCGTAATAGGTGTTCCGGTTAAAAGCAGCAATAGTATAGATGGTTGGGATAGCTTATTAAGTATATTACAAATGCCTAACGGTGTGCCAGTTGCTACTGTTGCTTTAAATGCAGCTCAAAATGCTGGAATTTTAGCCGCACAAATTATAGGGTCAACTAATAAAGATGTACAAAACAAATTAATTGCTTTTAAAAATTCATTAAAGGAAAAAGTATTAAGTGCTAGCGAAGACATGAGAAGCAGCTCTCCAAAAAAATATTTATAATGGCAAAAAACACTAATCTCATAAAATTAGGCGATGCCATTCAACAATTTTTAAAACAAGAAAATTTAGATGTTAAAATTGCCAGGCATTCTATTAAAAACGCGTGGAATGAAATTGTAGGCTCGGTAATAGCAAACCATACAACTAATTTATACTTTAACAACAAAACATTATTTATTACATTAAATTCAGAAGTAATTAAATCAGAATTGTCTTTTCAAAAAGAAAATGTTGTAAATAAAATAAATAAATATTGCTCTTGTCGCTTAATAGATCAAATCGTAATTCAATGATAAATAAATTTATTTTAATATTCATTCCTTTTATATTTTCAAATCATTTTTATTCTCAAAATATTGATTCTACACAACTAAGAAAAATATATGATTTTTATTTAACAGAAAGTAAATGTTATGAAAATTTAAATTTCTTATGTAAAACTATTGGACATAGATTAAGCGGAAGTAAAGGGGCTGCTAATGCAGTTGATTGGTGTAAAAAAGCAATGTATAAAGCTGGGGCAGATACTGTAATTTTACAACCATGCATGGTGCCTCATTGGGTTAGAGGCAAAGCAGAGGAGTGTTATCTAAATTCAGGAAAAACAAAAAATAAATTATCTTGCTGTGCTTTAGGTAGCTCAGTTGGAACTGGTTTAAATGGGATTAAAGCAAAAGTTATTGAAGTAAAAAGTTTTGATGAACTTGAAAAGATTGGTACTGAAAACATAAAAGGTAAAATTGTTTTTTATAATGTGTTTTTTAATCAAACTCATATTAATACAGGAGCTGCTTATAGCGAAGCTGTAAAATACAGAGTAAAAGGTGCTAGTTATGCGGCTAAATACGGTGCAATTGGTGCATTAGTTAGAAGTGTTACAAGCGCAACTGATGATGCACCCCATACTGGTAATATGGTTTATGATACAACTATTTCAAAAATTAAAATTCCAATTGTAGCATTAAGTTACAAAGCTGCAGATGAATTAAATAATTCACTAAAAAATAATCCAAATTCAGTTATAGAATTAAAAACTTATTGTGAAAATTTACCTGAAGTTTTATCTTACAATGTAATTGGTCAAATTAATGGTGAGGCAAAAAATAATTCATATATTATTGCTGGCGGACATTTAGATTCGTGGGATCTTGGCGAAGGCGCACACGATGATGGAGCAGGAATTGTGCAATGTATTGAACTTTTAAACATGTATAAAAAACTAACTCTTAAACCAAAAAATAACATTAGAGTAGTTGCTTTTATGAATGAAGAAAATGGATTAAGAGGCGGCGAAGCGTATGCAAAATTTGCAAAACAAAATAACGAAAAACATATTGCTGCTTTAGAAACAGATGCTGGAGGGTATACACCTAGAGGATTTAATGTTGATACTTTAAACGGATTATTTAACAAAGTTATTTTATGGGAAAAACTACTTGCACCTTATTTTGCAAATAGATTTAAAAAAGAAGGTGGAGGAGCAGATTTAATTGCCTTAGAAAAACTTAACGTACCTTGTATTGGCTTTGAACCCGATTCGCAAAGGTATTTTGATATACATCACTCAAAAGAAGATACTTTTGATAAAATTAATAAAAGAGAATTAGAGTTAAGCTCAGCTGCAATTGGCGCTTTAATTTATTTGTTGGATAAATATTTCTAACACATTAATTTGAGTAAAATACTTTTTTTACTTCTATATTATTTTTTGTTGTAAATATCTCAATAATATACATGCCAAAATTAAGTCCAGTAAAATCAAAACTAATTTTGTTTTCGTTTTGTTTGTTTAGATAAATTAATTTTCCGGTAATATCTTTAACAGAAACAATATAACCATTTTTTACAACAATTTTATTTGAAGTTGGGTTAGGATAAACTGTACTATTTATTTCATAACTTTCTTTAATGTTAGTTGCTATTGTAGGTGTAACACAACTCTTAATAGCTTTAAATCCAAATGAGTTAGTTGCTCCATCACTTTTAAACCGAACAGTTATACTATTTGATGTGGATACTTTAATGCCGGGCGAAACCGTTCCGGTGTAAACGCCAATTAATGCAGTTGTTGATGTGCTTGCACCGTTATATAACCATAACGAATCGTAATTTAACTCTGTACCAAAACTTTTAAATTGTAATTGTGCTAAACTCCCAGTAGGCACAGTTAACATGTATTTATATTTTTCATTATCGTAATAATTTCTGGCAGGGCCACCCATATCAAAAATACTATCGTTGCAAGTAATTAATTCGCAATTGCTAAAATTATCTTTTATTAAATTCCAATACGAGGTTAATCCATTATCATAACCTAATGCCCATATTGCAATTCCACCCAACTCGCGTTGGTTTACCATTTTAAGTTTTCTATCCATACTATAAACATCATCAACCCAACATTGTCTTAAACTACCACCGGTTGTAAATTTATAATATGGGCTATAACAATTTCCTTCCCAATATTTATTAGCTGTAGTATAATTACTTCCAGTACTAATTGCTAATAATGTTCTGCTGGCATTAAATGAGCCTGTAGTTGCAGCAGGTAATGTAGAATTTTGAGTTACCTCCCACTCTCTTCCATAATACGGTAAACCCATTAGTAATTTATTTGCTGGTGCACCTTGTTTAATATAATAGGTAATTGATTTTCCTAAAGTATAATTATAACTAGTTTGGTAATTGTATAAAGGTGCAGTTGGTCCTGCTTGTGCGCTGCCACCATAATAATAATCGTAACCCATAATTGTAAAATAATTTACTTGTGCGCTTAAAGCGGGCATGTTAAACGTGTTACTCCAATCAACCGCATATAAACATATTGATAATTCGTAACTAGGATTTGCAGCATTTAAAGCATTATTTAAATTGGTAATAAATGTAACAAATGGAGCGTTATCACTACTTCCCATTCCTTCAAAATCTATATTTACACCATGCCCTTGTCGTGTGTTTAATAAACTTACAATATTATTTATAAAAGTTGTTTGAGCTGTTGAACTTGCCCAGAAAGTACTATGCCCAGAAAATAATGTTGCGCAAATGTGAACTTTTGTACCATTAGCCTTAGCAACTGTAACAACGCTTGCGGTGCTCCACGCAAAGGAACTGTTTGTGTTGTTTCCTGTAGTTGGACTAACTTCGTAATTAAAATAAACCAAATCACTTAATAAATTCCATTGGTAATTTGTGTAGGTTGTACCATTCCAATAGGGATGCCAGCCTAACACTTTTTTATTTAATGTGCATGTTGATTGATTTACAGATGCTGTTTTATTAAAACTATTATTTAGTTGATTTAATGAATCAAATTGTTGTTCATTGAAATTTTGATATTTATTGTAATATTCGTGTTGTTCTTGCAGAATAGACTTAAAATTATTTTGTTGAGAATAACTAACTAAACAAAATAAATTTAGAAAAATTAAATATTTGAATTTTAAATTCATCATATTCAAAAATAAGCAATCCTAATATATAAAATAAACAAAGTAATTAAATTAACAACTTAATCCATTTAGAATTAAAGGTTATTAAAATAATTAGCTACTAATTCGGATTTAGATTTGCCAATTGCATTAATTAACTCTGCTTTACTTGCATTTTTAACACCATTAACACTTTTAAATAGTTGCAATAGTTTTTCAGCCGTTTTATCACTTATCCCTTTAATTAAATTGAGTTCTGTTTTAAATGTTTCTCTACTACGTTTATTTCTGTGATGTGTAATACCAAAACGGTGAGCTTCATCTCTAATGTGTTGAATTACTTTTAATGTTTCGCTACGTTTATCTAAATAAAGCGGAATTGGATCACCCGGAAAAAATATTTCTTCTAAACGTTTAGCTATTCCAATTATTGCAACTTTGCCAATTAAATTTAGTTTTTTTAAACTTTCATAAGCTGCGCTTAATTGTCCTTTACCTCCATCAATTACAATTAGTTGAGGCATGGGTAAACCTTCATCAATAACTCTACTATATCTTCTAAAAATTACTTCTTCCATCGAAGCAAAATCATTTGGTCCCTCAACAGTTTTAATGTTAAAATGACGGTACTCTTTTTTGTCTGGTTTACCATTAATAAAAACAGGCATAGCGCTTACAGCGTAATTGCCTTGAATGTTGCTGTTATCAAATCCTTCAATTCTTCTTGGTTGTTCATTAAGGCGTAAATCCTTCATCATCAAATTCATTATTCGCTCAGTGTTTTTTTCAGGATCTAATATCGCTTGTTGAGCTTCCTTTTCTTGTTTGTATAGCAAAGCATTTTTATAACATAAATCTAATAAATGTTTTTTATCGCCAATTTTAGGCACATAATAATTAATGTTTTCTAATTTAGTTTCAAGTTCAAAAGGCAAAATAATTTCTTTAGATGTGCTATTAAATCTATTTCTAAATTCAATAATTGCAAAAAGTAATAATTCTTCATTAGTTTCGTCAAGTCTTTTCCTTAATTCAATGGTTTGTGAGTTTACAATTGTTCCATTAATTATTTTAAAATACGTAACATATCCCGTTTTTTCATCGCTAATTATATTTAAAACATCTGTATTATTAATGCTCGGATGAACTATTGTAGATTTTGCTTGAAAATTATCTAAAGCATTTATTTTATTTTTATACTCTTCAGCAATTTCAAATTCTAAATTATCTGCAGCAATTTGCATTTTATTTTTTAACTCTTTTATAGTTAATGCAACATCTCCTTTAATTATTTTCCTCACTTCAAAAAGTTGAGAATTATACTCACTTAAAGATTGCTTACCAACACAAGGGGCTAGGCATTTACCAATATGGAACTCTAAACATGGTCGGTAATTATTTTTTTTTATTTTACTTTCACTTAAATCTAAATTACATGTTCTTAATTTATAATTATGCCTTATAACATCAAGCACATTATGCATTACTTTTACATTTGCGTAAGGCCCGTAATACTCATTTAAATCGTTTCTTTTTTGTCTTGTATAAAAAACTCTACTAAATGGTTCGTTTTTAATTATTATCCAAGGGTAAGTTTTATCATCTCTTAAATTTATATTGTACTTTGGTTTTAAGCTTTTAATTAAATTATTTTCTAATAATAATGCATCTAGTTCGGTATTTACTTTAATGGTTTTAATGTTTGATATTTTTTTAACCATTAAACGTAACCTACCATTATCGTGTTCTTTAGTAAAATAACTAGTTACCCGTTTTTTTAAGTTTTTAGCTTTTCCTACATACAATAAATTATTTTCAGAGTCAAAATACTGGTAAACTCCTGGAGTATCAGGCAATGTTTTTAAAATACTTTGAATAAACTCTGAATAAAATTCAATCATTTACACAAAGATAATTGCTTACATTAATATTTAATAATTAAATTTACCTTTATATATATTATAAATAAATTTTTTAATCTTACTAAAATTAATTTTATGTTAAAAAAATATTTCTTTATTGCTTGTATTTTAGGCAATGTAGTTTATGCTCAAAAAACAGATAATACAAAACTGTTAGTATTAGACCCAAGTGTTAAAACAGGCACTTTGCAAAACGGAATGCGTTATTATATAAAGAAAAATGAACAACCAGAAAATAGAGCAGAGCTGCGTTTAGCTGTTAATTCTGGTGCAACTAACGAAACCGATGAACAACAAGGATTAGCTCATTTTGTTGAACACATGGCGTTTAATGGGAGTAAAAATTTCAAAAAAAATGATTTAGTAAATTATTTAGAAGGAATAGGAACAAAATTTGGTCCGGATTTAAACGCATATACTAGTTTTGATGAAACAGTTTATATGCTACAAATACCAACTGATAAAAAAGATATTTTTAATAAAGCGTTTTTAATTTTAGAAGATTGGGCTGCTAATTTAAGTTTTGATAGTTTAGAAATAGAAAAAGAAAGAGGCGTTGTTTTAGAAGAATGGCGATTAGGGCAAGGAGCGTTTGAGCGCATGATGCGAACAACTTTTCCAGCAATGTTTAAAGATTCTAGATATGCCAATAGATTACCTATAGGTAAGCCCGAAGTTTTAAAAACATGTAAACAACATTATTTAAAAGATTATTATAAAGATTGGTATAGACCCGATTTGCAAGCCATAATAGTTGTTGGCGATGTTGACGTTGATGCTACAGAAAAATTAATAAAAGATCAATTTTCTAAAATTCCAAAATCTAAAAACCCAAAACCATTAACAAAATGGCAAATACCCGATCAAAAAGGGTTTAGAGCAGTTGTTGCAAGCGATAAAGAATCTCCATACAACATTTTACAATTAATGTATTTACATCCGGTTTCGGAGTATTTAACGGTAAATGACCATAGAGAAAGCATTAAACAATCTTTATACAATGGTATGTTAAGCGCTCGCTTATCTGAATTGTCAAAAAAACCAAACGCTCCATTTTTATTTGCTGGAGCAGGTTTTAATGAATTTATTAGAAATAAAGGCGCGTATTCTGCATTTGCAATGTTTCCTAATGGTAAGGCAGAAGATGCAATAACCGCAGTGGTAACTGAAAACGAAAGAGTAAAAAGATTTGGTTTTACACAAACAGAATTTGAAAGAAAGAAAAAACAAATACTAAACGACGCACAAAATGCTTTTAACGAAAAAAACAATACTGAATCAAAAGAAATAGTAAATGAATTGGTTCAAAATTTTTTAAAAGGCGACGCTTGTCCTGGCGTAGAAGCTGATTATAATTTAACTAAAGAACTTTTGCCTACAATCACACTTGAAGAAATTAATGCTTTAGCAAAAAAATGGATTAATAACAATGGAGAAAATGCTATTGCAGTATTAATGCTGGCTGACAAAGATGGAAATAAAATACTAACAGAAAAAGAAGTAATAGATGTGTTTAACAAAGCAGAGCAAAACAAAGATATTAAAGCTTATGAGGATAAAGTAATATCAGAAGCATTAGTTACTAAAAAACCACGTGGACAAAAAGTTACTAAAACAACGAGTTTAGATGAAGGTGTAACAGAATGGATTTTAGGAAATGGTGTGCGCATTTTATTAAAACCAACTAATTTTAAAGATGATGAAATATTAATGGTAGCGCATAGTTGGGGCGGGAGCAACTTATACCAAGATAAAGAATTTTATGATGCTGATTATAGTAATTTAATACAAAGTGCTATGGGTTTTGGAAAATTTGATGCAACTGCGCTTGAAAAATATTTAGATGGCAAAACTGCTAATGTTTACTTTGAAGTTGCTGATAATGCCGAACAAGTATCAGGTAATAGTAATAAAAAAGATTTTGTTACTTTATTAGAACTTGTTTATGCAGGTTTTACTATGCCTAAAAAAGACAGCGCAGGTTTTTTAAGTTTTATAAGTTCAAGAAAAGGATTAATTCAAAATATGAGCAATGATCCTAACTCTGTATTTCATGATTCTATTAAATATATTATGAGTGGTTATAATATTAGAGGTAAATCTATTAACGAAAATGAACTTAATAAAATTGATATGCTAAAAACGCATCAAATTTTTAAAGAACGATTTAAAGACCCATCTGATTTTACGTTTGTTTTTGTTGGTTCATTTAATTTAGATAGTATAAAACCATTAATTGAATCTTATATTGGAGGTATTTCAAATGAAATGAAACATGAAAAATATACTGCAAATTCAATTGTTGCGCCAAAAGGTAAACTAAATAAAATTGTTGAAAAAGGAAATAATCCAAGAAGTACAGTGCAATTAATGTGGACAGGCGAATTTGAATATAACCGTAAAAATCGTTTTGAAATGAGAGCTTTAGGAAACTTATTAAATATTACACTTAGAGAAAACTTGCGCGAAGATAAAGGTGGCGTTTATGGTGTTGGAATTTGGTCGCAAACAGAACCTTTTCCTAAAGGAAAATATAAATACACATGTAGCTTTTCGTGCGCACCAGATAATACAAACAAGTTAATTGATGCAGTTAAAGAAGAAATAAATAAAGTAAAATTAAATGGATGTAGTGATTTAAATTTAGGAAAAATAAAAGAAACATTTATTAAAGAAAGAGAAACAGCAATTAAAACAAATCAATTTTGGTTAGATTTAATAATTCATAGCGATAGGCAAGCAGAGCCTATTAAAGAAATTAATGAATATACAGCTTGGATAAATTCGTTAAAAAGTGAAGATTTTAAAAATTATGCAAAACGTTATTTTAACGATAATGAATACAAACAATTTGTGTTAAATCCCGAAAAAAAATAAATAAACATATAAAACCATAATGTTTTGCGTTTATTTTTTTCTGTTTAATTCAAAACGTTGTGGTTTTATTACTATTTCATTAACAATATAAGATTTATTAGATTCAACTAATTCTATTACTAAATCCGAAATATCTTTAACAGATATAAAAGTTTCTGGGTCAATTCCCGTCTCAAATTCTTGTTGTTTATAAAAATCGGAGTTTATTATATCAGGTATAACAGTTGTAACTTTTAAACCTTGTTTGCGGTATTGTTCAAAGTAATTATTTAAAAGATGTATAAATGCAGCTTTTGACGACCCATAGTAATTATTCCATTTAGCAATTTCTTTACCCGATACACTTCCAATGCCAATGATTTTCCCTTTAACTTTTAGTAAATTAGGTAAACACGTTCTCAAAATTACAGCACCAGAAGTGTAATTTACATTAGTAATTTTAAAAATCTCTTCGACAGTATAACTCTCTGCTGGTTTAATAAAATTATATCCAGCATTTAATATTAAAACGTCAAATTTATTTTTTTGTAAAATATTACAAATTTTTATTATTTCTGTTTCCTTCCCTAAATCTATTTGATGTTGAGTTAGGTTTTGGTGATTTTTTATTTCGGTTCTTGAAATTCCTGTAACAAAAAAACCTTTATCTAATAAACATTCGGTTATTGATTTCCCAACTCCTTTACTATGGCCAGTAATTAAAACATTCATTGTAATTAAATAATTTCTATGGTTAAATTTTCATTAAAATATTTTATTTTATCAGTTACAAAATTAATTAATTCATTTTTTTCATTTTCAGAATAAGAATAATTACTGTTGTTTAAAGTGTAAGGATAATATAAAATATCGGTATCTTCTCTGTTTCTTTGCATGCTTTTTAAAAAAACTTTATTCATTCTAAATACACCCAAACTAACTGAATCTAATTTATCAAAACCAATTTCTGAATTTATTTTTTCGAGTAAATCTTCATAGTGCAAATTCCAATTTTTAATTTTCAAAATAGGATCTATACAAACTCTAACTCTCCAGCCTTTTTCTATTAAAACCTTAATTGCATTAACTCGAAGATTTAAGTTTGGTGTTTGTGGTTCGTATTGATTTATTATTTCTGAAGGCGAAAGCGTCCATGCTAAAATAACATTAGTGTTTGGCTTTAAATTTTCTAATGCTTTATAATTTGCGCTTTTACTTCTTATTTCAATAAATAAATTTTTTGTTTCGTTAGCAAAATTTATCCATTCTTTACAAAAAGGAAACCAATGTTCAATGGCTAATAAATCGGTATCGTAAGATAAAGCAAAATAAAATTTTTCTGTTTTATTTAAAATAAGTTTTTTTGTTTCTTCAATAAAATCTTCATTATTAACAAATATAACTAAGTGTGCAGATGTAAATAACCCTTGTAAATAACAATAATCACAATCATATACACAATTTAAAGCAAGCGTGTTGTAATAAAAATTATCATAACCAAAATTTGGCGTAATATTTGAGCCTTTATAATAAAAATTATCTTTACGTTTTGCTAAAATTAATTTTTGTGATTTTTTTTGTAAACGCCAATTAGAACCACTTTGATTAAATACATCTTTATAATGATCAATATAAATAATGTTTGATTCTTTAAATTTTTCAATAATTTTTAAGGTATTGCAATGTGTTGCAATTTCTTTTTCAATATATATAAGCTGTTTATACACAATAAAGTTTATTCAGTAAATCTTTAAAGTTACTTTTATTGTTTAATTTATTATTTAATTGCGTTAAAAAATCATTTAATAGATGAATTAATTTATCTTGATGATTTAAATTCAAATAATAAACAAGAGCCTTATGGAGCTGTTCTTTTTGAGTAAAAGAAAGTTGCAAATTCAAATTTACTTTTTCTATATATGCATTTGTATTAATATTAATGTCATTTAAATACTTTGAAATTAAATTAGATTCTTGATTAATTAATTCAATAACCTCATTAATTCTCTGTACATATGCATTTATCCACGCTTTATCTTTATAAAAATTTATATTACCATTATCGCTTATCCACTTTAATAATTGAATTTGATTTGAATTAATAAAAGTTAAAGCAGCTGTAGCAAAACCAATTCCTTCCATATCAACTAATTCATCATTAAAATGTTTAAGTTGGCTATTGTTAATAACAGTATTAACTGTATTTAATGTGTTTAATTTTAGTTTTGATTTAGATACAATTTCTGGATAAAAAATATTATTATCTTGTTTTACGCAAATAACCCTTTGCCAACTTCCAACATTAGCAGTTGATGCTGCACAACCTATGTTCCATAAAATAACATTTTTATACTGAGCTAAAAACCAACCAACTGCAGTTGCTGAAGCCATGCAACCTATACCAGTAATTAAAACAAAAACTTCATCAGATTTATATAATTTTATATTTTTTTGTTGATAAATCTGTTTTACGTTTAATGTTTCAATAAAAGGCTTAGCCTCTTGTTGAAGGGCAAAAACATATGTAGGAAAGTAATTCATTAACTTGTGTGATCTGAAACAATAACCCAATTGTTATTTATTTTTTTCCATAACAGTGTGAAATGTCCACTTACAGGATTTTGCCTTGTTAATTGCCATTTTCCAACTACATAAATTGCATCATTAGATAATTGATTTAGTTGAATTAATGTAAATTTTAAAGCACCCATTGTTTCTTTATTTGGATATGATTTTTTATAATTATTTAAAGTGTTTAGCCAACCATAAGTTACTCCTTTACTTCCAATAAACATTAAACTATCGTGATTCCAATAGTAGCTCATAAATTTATCAATATTTGCTTTATTCCATTCATTTTGTTGTTCATTCATTAAAGTTGATATTATTTTAGTTGATTGAGCCTTACACAAAAAACTAAATATGGAAATTATAAAAACAATTAATTTTTTCATATTACAATTTTTAAAAATTCATTTAAACTATTTTTAACCGAATTTAATACAAATTCAATAAATGCTTGTTTATCTTTATTTATAGCAGCTTCCTCAAGGGCTTGATAATATTTTAACCGATTTGATTTTTCTGCATTTATACTTGTTATAGTATATCCATTTTGTAATAAAATTAAATTCATTACTAATCGAGATGTTCTTCCATTTCCATCAATAAAAGGATGTATATTAACTAAACGCTCGTGCATTTCGGCAGCAAGTAAAATAGGGTGTAATTTACTTTTATTTGTTTCGTAAAATATAAAATAATCTTCCATTAGTTTAGTTAACATAAATGGCTCTGGCGGTATGTGTTCTGCTCCTGATATTCTTACGTTAATGCTTCTATACTTTCCTGCGTTTTCTTTATCAATACCCCTTAAAACTAAAGCATGTATTTGTTTTAAATAATATTCATTAAATTCAATTTTATTATCAACAAATTCAGTAATTAAATCAACAGCTTCTGCGTGGTTAATAGCCTCTAAATGCTCATGCATACTTTTACCACTAATAGTAAATCCTTTTTCAACTACTAAGGCAGTTTCTCTTAATGTAAGTGTATTTCCTTCTATTTTATTACTATTAAACGTGTAGTCAATTTTATAATATTCATACAATTTTAATAATTGCGCTTTAGGCAATGGTCTTAAATTATCTAATTGTTTTTTTAATTCATCTACTTCTTTAAAATTAATTAAAACTGGTTTCTTTTTACTTTCATACTCTACTCTGTTTTCAGCAACAATTAATGCTTCTAATGCATTTTCTTCAAACTCTAGTAAACTATAAATTTTTTCAGATAACAATAAAACATTTAACGATTTAGGGCTAACTTTATACAAAGTGGCCAATTGATTTATATGCGTTTTGTTTGGTGTTCTATTGCTTTTTTCAAATCGTGTAATTAATGATTTATCAATGCCTGTCTTTTCTTCAACTTGTTTTATTGAAAGTTTTTTGGATAACCTTAACTCTTTTAATGTATTTCCTAATTCTAATTTCATTATTATAATTAATTACAAATATAGTCATTTTTATTTAGATTTTGACAATTTGTGTCAATATTTTTAATTTTTTTCTTAATTTTTTATCTTACATTTGTACTTCGTTCTTTAATACTTATTCAGAAAGACAGAGGGACACGCCCAACGAAGTCTTCCCAACCCTTTTAAATTTTAAATCAATATAATTTAAAATTATTTAAAGAAGGTGGTAAATCGTGATGAAGTAATTGCTTCAATAAATAAGTCGGATAAAATTTAGTACAAATATTAAACATACTAATCCCTTCTGGCAATATAACCAAAGGGATTTTTTTATTATTATGAATAAAGCAAACATATACACAGAACTTGAAAAAAGAATTTTAGTTATTGATGGGGCAATGGGCTCTTTAATTCAACAATATAAATTAAGTGAAGAAGACTTTAGAGGTGAACAATTTAAAAATTTTCATAAAGATGTAAAAGGTAATAACGACCTTTTATGTTTAACTAGGCCAGATGTAATTGAAGAGATACATTCGCAATATCTAGATGCGGGAGCAGATATAATTGAAACCAATAGTTTTAGCGGTACATCAATTGCAATGGCAGATTACGATATGCAACATATTGTTTATGATTTAAATGTTGCAGCAGCAAAAGTTGCAAAAAAAGCTGCTGATAAATATACTGCTATAAATCCATCAAAACCTAGATTTGTGGCTGGAGCAATGGGGCCAACAAATAGAACTTTATCAATTTCGCCTGATGTTAACAACCCTGGTTATAGAGCAGTTAGTTGGGATGAAATGGTAGAAGCATATATTGAACAAGTTAAAGGTTTAATAGATGGTGGAGTAGATTTACTTTTAATTGAAACTATTTTTGATACATTAAACGCAAAAGCTGCTTTAATGGCAGTGCAAGAAGTTTGTAAATCACGAAACATAAAAATGCCTGTTATGATTAGCGGAACTATAACAGATGCAAGTGGTAGAACATTATCGGGTCAAACAACCGAAGCATTTTTAAATTCTGTTTCTCATGTAGATTTATTAAGTATAGGCTTAAATTGTGCTTTAGGAGCAAAAGATATGCGCCCTTATTTAGAAGAATTAGCAACAAAATCTAACTTTTATATAAGTGCTTATCCAAACGCTGGTTTACCAAATCAATTTGGCGAATATGACGAAGATGCGCATCAAATGGGCCATCAAATTGAAGATTTTTTAAAAGCAGGATTTTTAAATATTGTTGGTGGTTGTTGCGGTACAACTCCTGCACACATAAAGCGTATTGCTGAATTAGCTAAAGAATACAAACCGCATAAAAAAAAGGGGGCAGATAATTTAATGCATTTATCAGGGTTAGAGCCCGTAACATTACGACCAGAAAGTAATTTTATGAATGTTGGTGAAAGGACTAACGTAACTGGAAGTAAAAAATTTGCAAAACTTATAATTGACGGAAAATATGAAGAGGCGTTAGCTGTTGCAAGAGATCAAGTTGAAGGCGGTGCTCAAGTTATTGATATTAATATGGATGAAGGTATGTTAGATGCTGTGCAAGCTATGACTACTTTTTTAAACTTAATTGCTTCTGAACCAGATATTGCAAAAGTGCCAATAATGATAGATAGCAGTAAATTTTATGTTATTGAAGCTGGTTTAAAATGTATTCAAGGTAAAGGAATTGTAAATTCAATTTCTATAAAGGAAGGCGAAAAAACTTTTATTGAACAAGCTAACATTGTAAAAAGTTATGGCGCAGCAGTTATTGTTATGGCTTTTGATGAAGTTGGACAAGCAGATACTTTTCAGAGAAGAATTGATATATGTAAACGTGCGTATGATATTTTAGTTAATCAAGTTCATTTTCCTGCTCAAGATATAATTTTTGATCCTAATATTTTTCCTGTTGCAACAGGAATGGAAGAACACAGATTAAATGCATTAGATTTTTTTAACGCAACAAAATGGATTAAAGAAAATTTGCCTAACGCAAAAGTAAGTGGAGGAGTTAGCAATGTTAGTTTTTCTTTTAGAGGTAATGACCATGTTAGAGAAGCTATAAATTCTGCCTTTCTTTTTCATGCTGTAAAAAACGGAATGGATATGGGCATTGTAAACCCTGCTCAATTGGTAGTTTACGATGATATTGAAAAAGAGTTACTTGAATTAATTGAAGATGTTTTACTTAATAGAAGAGATGATGCAACCGAAAGATTAATAGAAAAAGCAGAGAGTTTAAAAAATAAAGGTAAAGTTAAGGAAGAAAAAAATGAAGAGTGGCGAAATAGTACAGTTCAAGAAAGGCTTACCTATTCACTAGTTAAAGGAATTACTGATTATATAGATTTAGATGTTGAAGAATGTAGAAAACATTACGAAAAAACATTACATATTATAGAAGGCCCTTTAATGGATGGAATGAATGTTGTTGGAGATTTATTTGGAGCTGGTAAAATGTTTTTGCCACAAGTTGTAAAAAGTGCTCGTGTAATGAAAAAAGCAGTAGCTTATTTACAACCCTATTTAGAAGCAGAAAAATCTGGCTCTATATCAAATTCAGCAGGCAAAGTTTTATTAGCAACAGTAAAAGGAGATGTACATGACATTGGCAAAAACATTGTTGGTGTTGTAATGGCATGCAATAACTACGAAATTGTAGATTTAGGCGTAATGATACCTAAAGAAAAAATTATTGACGAAGCAATAAAACAAAATGTAGATATTATTGGCTTAAGTGGGCTAATAACCCCTTCGTTAGATGAAATGGTTGACGTTGCAAAAGAAATGGAGCGAAGAAATTTAAATATCCCTTTACTAATTGGGGGTGCAACAACAAGCAAAGTTCATACAGCCGTTAAAGTAGCGCCACATTATAAACAACCTGTTGTACATGTTAATGATGCAAGTAAGTCTATTCCGGTTGTAAGTAACTTAATTAGTTCAGAGTTAAAACCAAATTTTATTACCGAAATTAACATAGAGTATGAAAAAATTAGAGAGCATAATAAAAATGCACAAGCACAAAATAAATTTATTTCTTTATCAGAAGCTAGGTTAAATAAACTAAAATTAAATTGGGATGAAATTGACATTGCTAAGCCTAATAAAATTGGAATTACTGTTTTTGATGAAGTAAATTTATCAAATTTGATTGATTATTTAGATTGGACTCCATTTTTTATTAGTTGGGAAATGAAAGGCTCATACCCAAAAATTTTAGATGATAAAGAAAGGGGTGATGAGGCTAAAAAATTATTTAATGATGCACAAAACATGCTTCAAAAAATAGTTAAAGAAAAATGGCTTACTGCAAAAGCTGTTGTAGGTATTTTTAATGCAAATCAAATTAACGAAGATGATATTGCAGTTTATAATGAAAAAGGCGATGAAATTTTAAAATTTCATTCTATTAGAATGAACACCAAAAAGCCTCAAGGCCAACATAATGTTGCTTTAGCCGATTTTATTAAACCATTTAATTCAAGTATAAGTTTTGAAAAACAAAGCGATTATATTGGTGCGTTTGCTTGTAGTACAGGTTTTGGTATTGATGAGCACGTTGCAAAATTTGAAAAAAACCATGATGATTATAGTGCAATAATGCTAAAAGCTTTAGCGGATAGGCTTGCAGAAGCTTTAGCAGAATATTTACATCAACATGTTAGAAAAGAATTATGGGGTTATGCAAAAAATGAAACGTTGAATAATGACGAATTAATAAAAGAAACATATCAAGGTATTCGCCCTGCACCAGGCTATCCTGCACAGCCAGATCATCTTGAAAAATTAAGCATATGGAAATTACTTGATGTAGAAAAAAATACAGGAATTAAATTAACTGATAGCTTAGCAATGTTTCCAACTGCAGCTGTAAGCGGCTTGTATATTGCCAACCCTAATAGTTATTATTTTGGAGTTGGTAAAATAACTAAAGAACAAGTAGAAGATTACGCAAAAAGAAAAAATGAATCTTTTGAAAAAATTGAAAGATGGCTTGGCACTATTTTAGGCTATTAATAAACTTTAAAAACTAAAGTAAAGTAAAATCAAAACGCAGCATATTTATTTTAATAATTGTTTTTGGCTACATTATTATACAATTTTTATGGTGGGAATATTTATTAGTTAAACAAAACATAAATATTATCGAACAAAAACAAAAACTAGCCGCAATTTCTATTTCTGATTTAGATCAATTACATAATGAAATTAATAGTTTAGATTCAGAAAAACTAAAACAATCATTAATGATAGTTGCTGAAGGCACAGTTTTTTTACTGCTTTTACTTTATGGTATATTTTTAATTAAACAAGCTCACGATAGAGACACTAAACTTAATCAACAAAAAAATAATTTTTTATTAAGCATTACACACGAGTTAAAAACACCAATTGCTGCTACTAAACTTCAACTCCAAACACTGTTAAAACATAATTTAACCGTTGAAAAGCAAAAAGAATTAATAAACTTTGCAATTATTGAAAACAATAGAATTAATGAATTAATAGACAATGTGCTTTTAGCAAATAATCTAAATAGTGGTCAATATAATTTAAATATTAAATCAACAAATATTTCAGATTTTTTAAATACAATTTGTATAAGATATTATAATGAATATATTCAACTTAATCAGCTTAAAACTAATATACAGCCAAATATAATAACGAACATAGACGAAAGTGCTTTTCTATCAATTGTAACAAACATAGTTAATAATGCTATTAAATACACTTCAGCTCAAAAAATAATTGAATTAGAATTAATTAGTTTAAAAAATAAAATAATTTTAAACATAAAAGATAATGGTGTTGGTTTATTATCTGAAGATGAAGAAAACATATACAAACCGTTTTACAGAAAAGGAAATGAAGAAACCAGAAACACTAAAGGAAGTGGATTAGGTTTATACATTACAAAATATTTATGCCATTTACATAAATTTAAACTTAATTTTACTAAAAATGAACCTAATGGAACTATTTTCATTATTGAAATCCCAATATAAATATTTTTTAATTTTAACGCTTGTATATTCGTGTACTCAAAAAACAAACACAGCAATAAATGATGTTAAAAATTATAAGAAAATTCCACTTAAATACGCTAAACGCTTTGCTGTTTACAGTAATAAAGATGAAATAATTATTTATTTGTTTGGAAATAAAAACATATCAGACACAACCAATATTTATATTTTAAATTCAAACACAACTAAAACTAAAATTCTTAATAAAAGTCAATTTTTAAAAACGCCAGTAAATTCAATAATAAGTTTAAGTTCTCTTTATAGTTTTATGTTAACCGAATTAGGTGCATTAAACAACATTATTGCAATTGAAAATGCTAATTACTACAACAATACTTTAATTTTAAATGCGATAAAAACAGATAAAATTAAAGAAGTCCAAAAAAATGTTGAATTAAATATTGAACAAATTATTAATTTAAATCCAAATATTGTATTTGGATACGGTATGCCTGAAAGTTCTACAAATAATTTTCAAAAACTAAACAAAGCAAATATTGCAACTGTTTTATGTTTAGACCATTTAGAGTCATCGCCATTAGCTAGGGCTGAATGGGTTAAATTTTATGGATATTTTATAAATAAACAAAACAAAGCCGATTCTATTTTTAATTCAATTGAAAAAGACTATTTATATGTGAAAAAATCAGTTGAAAATATTAAAGCCAAGCCAACTGTATTTACTGAATTAAAATATGGTGATATTTGGTATGCACCTGGAGGTAACAGTTTTATGGCTCAATTACTTAATGATGCGGGAGCTGATTACATCTTTAAATCAGACACAAATACTGGTAGCTTGCACTTAAGTTTTGAAACAGTTTATAGCAATTGTAAAAATGCCGATTATTGGTTAAACATATCAAACTGTTCTAAAAAAGAAGACATAATTTCTAATGATATTCGCAATAGCAAATTTAATGCGTTCCAAAAAAATAATTTATTTAACAACAATAAAGTATCTAACGCTTTTGGTTGCAGTACTTATTGGGAAAGTGGATTATTATATCCAAATAAATTATTAAAAGATCTCACAAATATTTTTCATTTTCATAAATTTGATTCATTAATTTATTATAAACAACTTAATTAATTAAAAACAGTAAAACATATTTTAGTTTATTAGTATTTGTATTAATTGCAAGTGTATTTTTAAATTTAAAATATGCTGGAAGCGAAAATTGTAATTTAGACTTTTCTAATTTTATTTTTAAAGAAATAAGATTACCTAAAACTATAAGTTGTATTGCAGCAGGTGTTGGATTGCCTATTGCAGGCTTAATTTTACAAGTAATTTTCAGAAATCCACTTGCGGGTCCCTACGTTTTAGGCGTAAGTTCAGGCGCGGGTTTAATGCTTGCATTAGTTACACTAACACCATTAACACTATTAAATATACAAACTCCATTTTTTGGTAAATCAATTATTGTTTTTGCTTCAATTACAGGAAGTATTATGGCTACTGTATTAATTTTATTAATAAGTAAAAAAATAAAAAGTAATGTGCTTTTACTTCTAGTAGGTATTATGATTGCTCAAATTTGTGGAGCTTTACAAAGTGTTTTAGAATTTTTATCTAACCCAAGTAATTTGAAAAATTTTATAGTTTTTAATATGGGTAATTTAAGCTTGTGTAATTTAAATGAATCTTTAATATTATTAGGCTTAATACTTTTATGTTTAATAATTTTATTATTTTATACTAAAACATTAAATGCTTTTTTGTTTGGAGAAAAATACGCTACAAATCTTGGATTTAATTATACTAAAAACAGATTTACTTTTATTTTAATAACAAGCATAATAACTGGAATAATTACTGCATTTTGTGGTCCAATTGCTTTTATTGGCATTGCAATCCCAATATTAAGTAGATGGTTAATAAACACGTCTCATCAAGGAGTTCAAATAATTTCTTCGGCAATGTTAGGATGTACTTTATTATTACTTTGCGACTTAATTTCACACAACATTATTAAAAATTCATTAGTTCCAATAAATACAATAACATCAATAGTTGGTGCTCCAATTGTAATAACATTATTGTTTAAATCAAAAACATGGTAAATTCAAATATCATACAAATTATTGATGCCAATTTTGGATATACTAAACATGATAAAGTTATTATCAAAAATTGTAATTTATCTATTCCAACAAATAATTTAATAGGTTTAATTGGTATAAATGGCAGCGGTAAATCAACATTTTTAAAAACTTTAAGTGGTTTTTTACCTTTAATTAGTGGTGATATTTTATTTAAAAATAAATCCATTTACAACTATTCCATTCAAGATTTATCAAATTTAATCTCAATTACTTTAACCGAAAAAATAAGTGGGTTTAATTTAACTTGTTACGATGCAATTGCATCTGGCTTATTAAAAGAAAGTAATTTATTTGGTAATTTAAACGAAGAACAAAAAGAAAAAATAAATTCAATTATTAAAAATTTAAATTTAGTTGAAGTTAAAGATTTATTATTAAATGAATTAAGTGATGGTATGTATCAAAAAACAATGATTGCAAAAAGCGTTGTTCAAAATACACCAATTATGTTATTAGACGAACCTACTGCATTTTTAGATTTCTCATCTAAGCATGAATTATTTAAAAACTTAAGTAAAATTGCAACTGAATCAAATAAATGTATTATTGTAAGTACGCACGAATTAGATTTTGTTTTAAAATATTGTAGTTTAGTAATTATACTTGCAAATAATACTTTAAATAGTGTTCCAGCTAATCAGGTGTTAAATCATAAAGATTTTATTCAATTAACAGGAGGGTTTTTATAAATTTCAATTGCTTCATTTACTAAGCATCTTACTTCATCTAAAGTATTATATTTTGAAAAACTAAATCTATAACAATTTTTGATTTCTTCATTTGAAAATTTCATTGCCTGTAACACATGCGAAGGTTGAGCTAATGAACTTGTGCAGGCAGACCCAGAAGAAAAGGCAAATTTATTAAATAAAGTTTTTAAATCGTTTGAAGTTGGAAAAAACAAATTACTAGTGTTGTAAATTCTGTGTTTTGTTGATCCGTTAATTCTCAAACCTTCAATATCTAACAAGTTATGTTCAAAATAATTTTTAATTTTTGAAACGTGTGCGGTTATATCCCAGTAGTTAGAATTAAAATTAGTTAATGCTTTAGCCATACCAACAATTCCAGGCACATTTAAAGTGCCACTTCTTTTTCCATTTTGGTGTTGCCCTCCATTAATCTGCCCTATTAAATTCACCTTAGGGTTTTTTGATTTTAAAAATAACCCCCCTACTCCTTTTGGGCCGTGGAATTTATGTGCCGAAAATGCAGCGCAAGAAATATTTAATTCATTTAATTTAAAATTAAGTTTTCCTACATGTTGTGTAGCATCAGTAAAAAATAAAACATTTTTTTCTAAACAAAGCGAGCCTATACTTTCTATATCTTGCATTACACCCGTTTCGTTATTTACAGACATTATGCTAACTAAAATGGTGTTTTTAGTTATGTTCTTCTCTAATTCAGAAATGTCAATTAATCCTTCTCTATCAACATTTAAATAAGTAACATTAAACCCTTGTTCTTCAATTTTTTTAAACACATCTAATGTTGCTTTATGCTCGGTTAGTGTTGTAATTATATGATTGCCTTTTGATTTATATGCTTGTGTAATTCCTTTAATTGCAAGATTAATAGATTCTGTGGCACCTGAAGTATAGATAATTTCATTAGGATTACATCCTAAAATATTGGCAATTTCATTTGAACTTTTTTCAACAGCAGCCATAGCTTCCCAGCCAAATGCGTGAGTAGCACTAGATGAGTTGCCATAATATGTTGAAAAATAAGGTAACATTGCTTCTATAACACAATCATCAACTTTTGTAGTTGAATTATTATCAAAGTATATTAATTGCTTATTCATATAATAATTTAACTTTGCATCTTTTTGGAAAGCAAAGGTATAAATAAACATTTTTTATTGTTACATTTTATTGTATTTATTTGGGGCTTTTCTCCAATTCTTGGTAAATTTATAACAGCAAATGCATTTGTAATTATAGGTTATAGATTAGCTATTACCGTAACTGTAATGTATTTATATTTATTAATTACTAAACAAAATTTAACTTGTTCTAAAAACACTTTACTTAAATTAGCCAGCGTAGGGTTAATAATTCTTGTGCATTGGCTTAGTTTTTATGGGGCAATTAAAGTATCCAACGTAAGTGTTACAATGGCTGCTTTTAGCACAGGCACTTTGTTTAGTGCAATAATTGAACCTATAGTTTTTAAACGAAAAATACGGTTATATGAAATTGTAATTGGTTTAATAATTATAGTTGCTATACTTTTAATATTTTCGGTAGAAGGTAAATACTGGTTAGGTGCAGGATTAGGCGTATTTGCAGCTTTAACCTCATCATTATTTGGCGTAATAAATGGCGTTTTAGTAAAAGAAATAAAACCTGCTGTTTTAAGTTTTTATGAACTTTTTTTCGCGTTAATTGGGCTGTTAATTTACTTTGCGTTTACAAATTCAATTACAATAAATCAGTTTAACATCGATACAAATTCTTGGATTGGGATACTGTTATTAAGCTTAGTTTGTACCGTATATCCATTTATAGCAAGTGTAAACTTATCAAAATACCTTAGTCCATATACTATTCTTTTAACAGTTAATTTAGAAACTGTATATGGAATTATTTGGGCAATTATTTTTTTTAACGAAAATAAAGATGTAAAATCAACGTTTTATATTGGTGTAATTATTATTTTATTTGCTGTATTTTTAAATGCGTTTATTAAAAAACAAAGTCAAAAAAAGCTTTTGGTAACATGAAAAAAGTATTGATTATTCGCTTTAGTTCAATTGGAGATATAATTTTAACCACTCCTATTATAAGGGTATTAAAAGAGCAATTAAATGTTGAAATTCATTTTATCACTAAAGAGCAATTTAAAGAAATACTTACCTTTAATCCACACATAACTAAAATTCATACTTTTAAAAAAGAAACTAACGAAATTATAAATGAGCTTAAAAAAGAAAGTTTTGATTTAATAATAGATTTACATAAAAATTTAAGAAGTTTTTCTTTAATTAATAAATTAGGGGTTAAAAGTGTAAATTATAATAAATTAAATTTTATAAAATTTGTAACTGTTTTATTAAAAGACAAAAAGCTTTTACCAAAATTACATATAGTTGACAGATACTTTTTTGCTTTAAAATCATTAGGTGTAATAAATGACGGTAAAGGTTTAGAATATTTTATAAATGAAAAAATAATTAATAACTCCGAAATCAATAAACTAAATCAAACAAAATATATTGCAATTGTTCTTGGCGGTAGTTACTACACAAAACAAATTCCAATAGAAAAATTAAAAGAAATTTGTAAAAAAATTTCATCACAATTAATTTTACTTGGAAGTAAAAACGAATCGGAAATTGGCAGTCAACTTGCTTCTAATTTTAAAAACGTTGTTAATTTATGTGGTAAGTTAAGTTTTAATGAAAGTGCATTTGTTGTAAAAGAAGCGGAGTGGGTAATTACATCTGATACTGGTTTAATGCATGTTGCAGCTGCATATAACAAAAAAATCATTTCGGTTTGGGGCAATACAATTCCTGAGTTTGGAATGAGTCCTTATTTACCAAATAATGAAAATATTTTATTACAGGTTAATGATTTAAATTGTAGGCCTTGCTCTAAATTAGGTTATAAAAAATGTCCTAAAAAACATTTTAATTGCATGCAAAAAATAAATTTGAACGAGTTAGACAAAGTTAATTGGCCGAATTTTCAATAATTTTTTTCAAAATCTCACATTCAATTTTCCAATTATTTTCATTACTTAAATTAACACAATTTTGTTTCCAATTAATATATTTAGGACTATAAGTCATTTCTTTAATTGCATTTGCAATGTTTTGGGGCTCATGAGAATTTATTATTTTCCCAATATCATACTTAGTTACAATAGCAGTAATTTCGGGTAAATCACTTGCTAAAATTGGTAATTTTGCGTAAGCATAATCAAATATTTTATTAGGTAAACTATTGTAATAATTTAAATTAGTAGTTTTATCAATACTTACACCAATAGTTGCATTTGCTGTGTAATTTAAGAGTTCGTTTTTAGGTAATTTGTTTATAAAAAATACTTTTTTTGATAAATTTAATTTTTTAGTTAATTCAATTAAATTATTCCACACATCACCACTGCCAATAATTAGCAGCAAAAAATTATCATCTAAATATTTAAAACTTTCTATAAGTTCCTCTGCTCCTCTATCCATGTTTATGCCAGCACCTTGTAATAAAACAATATATTTATCATCGGGCAAACCTAGTTCTTTTTTACTTTTATAGTTTATTGGTTCAATAAAGTCAGGTATGTTTCGTACTACGCTAAACTTCTTATTATATTTTTTTAAAAAAATAGTTGCAATACTTTCGTTAACTGTTATCAAATTATTTAATCTGGGAATTAAAAAAGCTTCAAGATTTTCCCAAATTTTCTTTTTTAATTTAGATTTATTAAGTTCAGGGACTTCAGTAAATAACTCATGACTATCATAAACCAAAGGTATTTTTTTAAGTTTCGAAATTAAATAATTAGGCAATAAAGTATCTAAATCGTTACTCACTAAAATTGTGGGGCTTAAAAACAACAACTTAAAAAATAATTTTATTTGAAACGATAAATAAAATAGAATGCCTTTATTAAAAATAAAAGTCATACTTTTTACTTTAATTTTAGGACTATTTAAAGTTAAATTAGTTTTTAAGTTTCTGTCTATAACAACAACTGTATAACCTAAATCAATTAACACATTGCATGTTTTTAACACACGTGCATCTGTTGCAATCCCGTTTATAATTGAAACTACTGCTAATTTATTATTTGTTACCAAACTACTGTTAATATTGCTTTTAAATATAACAAATTTACGTTTTAGTATTAATTAAATTTGAGTTATGTTAATTGAACATAATAAAAATTTAAAACCATATAATACCTTTAATATTAGTGTACATTGCAATTACTTTTGTAAAATAACATCTGAGGAAGACTTTATCTCCTTAATTATAAATGAAAATTATAAAAATTCAAACAAATTAATAATAGGTGGCGGAAGTAATGTTTTATTTACTAAAGATTTTAATGGGATTGTAATACATAACCAAATAAAAGGTATAAATATTATAGAAGAAAATGAAAATTTCGCAATAGTTCAAGCTGGCGCAGGCGAAAACTGGCATGAATTTGTTTTATGGACTATAGAAAAAGGTTTATACGGCTTAGAAAATTTATCTCTTATACCTGGTTGTGTTGGGGCAAGCCCAATGCAAAACATTGGCGCTTATGGAGTAGAAATTAAAGACTATTTTTTATCATTAGATGCTCTTAACTTATTAAATGGCAATAAATCTACCTTTACAAATGCTCAATGTAAATTTGGTTATAGAGAAAGTATTTTTAAAAAAGAAGAAAAAAATAAATATTTAATTTCAAATGTTAGATTTAAATTGAACAAACAAGTTCAACTAAATACTACATATGGTGCTATAAACGATGAATTAAAATTAATGGGTATAACTACTCCAACTGCAAAAGATGTATCTAATGCTGTAATAAAAATTAGACAAAGTAAATTACCAAACCCAAAAGAATTAGGTAATGCGGGCAGTTTTTTTAAAAACCCCGAAGTAAGTGGTGAACTACATGATAAAATATTAAAAGAATATCCAAAATTAGTTGCTTATCCTTTAAACAACAATAATTATAAATTAGCTGCTGGTTGGTTAATAGAACAGTGTGATTTAAAAGGTTATGAATTAAATGGCGCTGCCGTTCATGTAAAGCAAGCTTTAGTATTAGTTAATAAAAATAATAGTACCGGTAAAGATGTGTTAAATTTATCGGATTATGTAATACAAAAAGTATTTAATAAATTTGGGGTTAACCTTGAAAGGGAGGTTAACATCATTTAATGTTAGAGTTATTAATAGATATTGGGATTTATAGCAATTTTTTTAGTTCTGGTGCCATTTTATTTACTAAACCATTTGAATTTTACTACAGTTATGCTCCTTTAATTATTTTACTTGCAATTTTTAGCGTTAAATTTCCTTTTTATACGCCAAATTTATATTTATTAATTCCTCTTTTAATATTTGGGGTATTTAATGTTGCAATTGGTAATAATAATATAAATAATTTCTTAAAAATATTTCTAAACATAACTATTAATTTAATCTTTTATCAATATGTTATGCATTATTACAATTATGATGTTAAACTAATGATTAAAAAATATTTAACTGCAGTATTTTTAATATCATGCTTGGGCCTATTTCAATATTTTAGTCATATAGTTGGTTTTGAACCAGGGGTAAATTTTAAAATTTGGTTAACATTAGATAAATGGAACCACAGTATTGGAGGTTTTGGTTTGCGTATAAATTCATTACATGCCGAACCTTCATATTTAGGAACAATTCATGCACCCGCTGCATTCATTTGCTTATATAAATTAATAAAACCTAACCTTGATTTTATAGATATGCGAAGAGCAATTATAATATTAATATGCTATGTGTTAAGTTCTTCTAGTTTAGCCTTTTTAGGTTTGTTTTTAGCTATTATTTTAATTAGTTTTAATTTTGGTGCAATAAAATATTTTTTAGCTACGGTTCCATTAGTAATTTTTATAGCCATATATACGTATAATAATTCTAAAGATTTTAAAATGAGGGTTGATGGTTTAAACAAAACTTTTGTTGAAGGATTATTAGATGAAGATAATAGTAAACCTATGGGCCAAACTGCAAAAAGAGAAAAAGCCATTAGATTAATTAGATCTATACATGGTTCATCATTTGTACTATACAATAATTATTATGTTGCCATGAAAAACTTAGAAAATAATTATTTATTTGGAAGTGGTTTGGGCTCACATGAAATTGCTTATGCTAAATATAATTTAACAGCAAAATTAGGTGGTGTGTATAAATTTAATGCCGCTGATGCTAATTCTACATTTTTAAGAACACTTTCTGAAGCAGGTTTAGTTGGTGTTTTATTTCTTTTGTATTTTATGTTTAAATTTTACATTAGTAAACCGAGACTTGGAGATGATCTAAATCAAGATTATTGGATTATAAGCAATGCTTTGTTTATTGTAATTTTTCTACAATATTTAAGGCAAGGAAATTATACTTTAGGAGGTTTCTTTTTCTTTTGTTGGATGTATTATTATAATTATAAAAATATGATAACCGAAGAAGCTAAATTAGAAGAAGAGAAAGAAAATAATCAATTAGAACAGAAACTAGCATAACATGTGTGGAATTAACGGTATAATTTCAAATAATATTAGTGAAGAAAATTTGGTTACCCTAATTCAAAAAATGAATGTTTTGTTAAAACATAGAGGTCCAGATGCTAGTTTATTTTATTCTGATGAAAATGTTGCCTTTGGACACACAAGATTATCTATAATAGATTTATCTGAAATTAGTAATCAGCCTTTTTATTCAAGCGATAATAGATATGTAATTGTTTATAATGGTGAGTTGTATAATTACAAACAGTTAAAACTATCATTACAACAAAGTGCCCATGGCTCTGGCTCAATTCCTTACATTTTTAAAACACAATCTGACACAGAAGTAGTTTTAGCAGCGTATATAAAATGGGGTAAACAATGCTTAAATTATTTTAATGGCATGTTTGCATTTGCAATTTATGATAAACACACAAAACAAACATTTATAGCCAGAGATAGATTTGGAGTAAAACCGTTATATTATCATTATTATAATGATGCATTTATTTTTTCAAGCGAAATAAGGGCAATAATTAATTGTGGTTTAAAATCTTTTTCATTAAACAAAGATGCCATTTCAGAATATACCCAATACCAAAGCATTAATGCGCCTAATACAATTGTTAAAGGAGTAAAGCTGCTTGAGCCAGGTTCATATATTGAAATTGTAAACAATAATCCAACAATTACTACATATTATACACCAGAAATAAAACCAACAGAAAAAATTTCATATAAAGAAACTACAACTAAAATTAATGAACTTTTACACCAATCGGTTCAATTTAGATTAGAAGCCGATGTGCCTTTTGGGGCCTTCCTTTCAGGAGGCATAGATTCTAGTGCTATTGTTGGCATAATGAGTAATATAAGCTCTGAACCAATAAACACATTTAATATTAGTTTTGATGAAAGCGAATTTTCTGAAAGTAAATATGCTAAACAAATTAGTAAAAAATTTAACACTAATCATACTGAAATTAAATTAACACCTGAACACTTTTTGAAAACTTTGCCAGAAGCTTTAGATAAAATGGATAGCCCTGGTGGAGATGGAATAAATACATACATAGTATCAAAAGCAACTAAAAATGCAGGAATAACAATGGCTATGAGTGGTATTGGTGGAGATGAATTATTTGCTGGATACGATGTTTTTAAAAATTTATATTCTATACAAAACAAACAATGGTTAAATTTATTTCCTAAGTTTATAAGAGTTGGTGCAGGAAAAAGTATAGTATTAAAGAAAAAAAATATTCGTAATTTAAAATTAGCTGAAGTATTATCTCAAGATAAAATAAATATAGATAATTGTTATGAACTAAGCCGTTCATTATTCACAAAAAAACAACTAGAAACATTAATTAAGTTAAATAATAAAATAACTTTAAATAACTACAATTTAAAATATCCTGATTATATTCTAAGCACCATTTCAATTAAAGAAATAACAACATACCTTACCAATACCTTACTTAGAGATACTGACCAAATGAGTATGGCTGTTGCATTAGAAGTGAGAGAACCTTTTTTAGATTATAAACTTGTAGATTATGTTTTAAATGTATCTGATGAGTATAAATTTCCTACAACGCCTAAAAAATTGCTTATTGATAGTTTAAATGGTTTGGTGCCAAATGAAATTATTAACAGACCAAAAATGGGATTTACCTTGCCTTGGAAGTATTGGATGCAAAATGAATTGAAAGATTTTTGTCAAAAAAACATTGTTTCTCTTGAACAAAAAAATATTTTTCAAACAAATTCAATTAATAATTTATGGAATGCCTTTTTAAAAAATGATGCTACAATAACTTGGAGTAGAATTTGGCATTTAGTAGTATTAAATTATTGGATAGATAAAAATAAAATTAAAATTGATTAAACCTAAAATAGCTCTATTAACACAATGGTATTTACCTGGAAACAATGCAGGTGGTCCTGTTAGATCTATTTTTAGTTTAGTTGAATTTTTAAAATCAGAATTTGAATTTTACATTATAACCACAAATACCGATTTAAATTCAACTTTACCCTACAAAAACATAAAACAAAACGAATGGTTTGTAGAAAATAAAGTTAATTATTATTACCACAACACATCAACCTTATTAGCAAGTGATGTTATAAAAAACATTCAATCAATAAATCCAAATTTAATTTATTTAAATAGTTTTTGGTCGTGGAAATTTTCATTAAATATTTTAAAAAATAAAAAAGCTTTTAATTGTTCAATTTTATTAGCTCCTCGAGGAATGTTAAGTTTAGGGGCCTTAAAAATTAAATCACCTAAAAAGAAATTGTTTTTTATATTATCAAAACTTTTAAACTGGCATAATTCTATTTATTTTCAGGCCAGTAGCCAAATTGAAGAAAAAGAAATAATTTCAAAATATCCAAACAGTAAAGTTTACATTCTTCCAAACATTAGTTCATTTTCAGCTATAATTAGTAATAAAAACAAAACTGTAAATGAGTTAAATTTATTTTATTTATCAAGAATAGCAAAAGTTAAAAATTTACATTTAGCATTAACTTATTTAAAATCTGTATCTCCTCAATACAAAATAAATTATTCAATTTATGGCAACATAGAAGATCAAAATTATTGGGAAGATTGCTTACAATTAATAAATGAGCTTCCAAACCATGTAAATGTAAAATATAAAGGTAATATCCCATTTAACAAGGTTCAAACAACATTAATGAATGAGGATTGTTTGTTATTACCTACGATGAATGAAAATTTTGGTCATTCAATTGTTGAAAGTTTATTAAGTTCATGTCCTGTAATAATAAGCAATAATACCCCATGGTTAGATTTAGAAAAAGAAAATGTGGGCTTTAACTTTAATGAAAATAACGCAACAGCGTTTGTTAAATCAATTGAATACTATGCAAGTTTACCAACTGAAAAATTTTTTGAAATAAGAAAATCATGTAATTTGTATATTAGCAATAAATTAAATTTAGAAGGCACTATTAATAATTATAAAAATTCATTTAATGAATGCATTAAAAACAGACTTAAGTACATTTAATAATGATTGGTATAAGCCAGGAGCAAGTTTATTAAAACGTGTAACATGGTATATAGTGAATGTTATGTTTTTTAAATCTTCATTCCCTATTTATGGCGTAAAAAGGTTTTTATTAAAGTTATTTGGAGCTAAAATAGGCAAAGGTGTAATTATTAAACCCCATGTTTCTATTAAATACCCTTGGCATTTAGTTATTGGAAACAATGCTTGGATAGGAGAATATGCCTGGATAGATAATTTAACAACTGTTAAAATTATGTCAAATGCCTGTGTTTCGCAAGGCGCAATGTTATTGTGCGGAAATCATAATTATAAAAAAACCACATTTGATTTAATGGTTGGCACAATTACTTTAGAAGAGGGCTCGTGGGTTGGCGCAAAGGCTGTTGTTTGCCCTGGAGTTAGAATAGGAAGTCATACCATATTAACTGTTGGGAGCATTGCTACATGTAGCTTATTACCAAATTCCATTTACCAAGGAAATCCAGCTCAAAAAATAAGAGAACGACAAATTAAGAGTTAATTAAAAACCTTTTTGTACCTTTGTACCTATGCAACAAGAAATTAGTTATGGCGAATATTTTATAGTTGTTTTTGTAGCAATTGTATTTATTGGAGGAGCAATAACAGTTTATAAATTTATGCGAAACAAGTAATGGCTTTATTATATATAAATATAATTTTATTTTTAAATTTAGGGGGAAGTGAGGTTGTTTTAATTCTGTTTGTTGTTTTATTGTTATTTGGTGGTAAAGGTATTCCTAATATTGCTCGTACTTTGGGTAAAGGAATTAGAGAATTTAAAGATGCAACAGGAAATATACAAAAAGATATACAAAATGGCACTAGTCATTTAACCGAGCAAATTAATGAGCAAATACAAGAGGTTAAAAGAGAAATTGAAAAAGAATAATTTATTCGTTCTTATCTTTTTACTTTGTTCATTTTCAACTTTTTCTCAAAAACAGATAAAGTTTAAAAAAAACACTGAGTTGTTTCTGTTTTATAAGCTAGGCGAAATAAAAGACTCTTTAATTGAAGATAAACCCGTTTTAAATAAATTTATTTATGTTTTACCTGATAGTTTAAAAGAAAGGTACATTTTAACTACTTGTAACGGTTTATTTAAAGCTTTTGGTAACGATAGTATAATTCAATTACAATATATTTCTGGTTTACAATATCAAGTTGTTTTTGGTAAATTAAAAAATAATGAAAGCCCTTTTAATACTTATTATAAATTAAAATCTCAAATTAATGGGACATGCGTAGCAGAGTTAAAAAAAATTAGAGTAGAAATTTTTGATTTAAAAACAGAGAAAATAATTCTTTCGAATGTTTATTTTTTACGTTAATTATCTTGCATTAATAAGCCAACCTGCAGGGTCTAAAGTTTTTTGTCCTTTCCATACCTGAAAATTCATGGCGCATTTCCCTTCATCGTCATTAAATCCAATAACTCCTATAGCTTGTTTAATGGTAATTTTTTGCCCAGTTTTTACAAACACCTCAGTTAAATTTGTATAAACACTTAAATATTCTCCATGTCTTATAATTACAAATTTTCCACCAGTAGGGGAAACTGTTATACCCGTAACTTCGCCTGCAAAAACTGCTCTTGCTTGTGCGCCATTATTTGAACAAATTTCAACACCATTATTCATCATCATAAATCCTTTAATTGCGGGGTGCTCATGCTCGCCATAACTTTCGCAAATCATTCCTTTCATTACAGGCCAAGGTAATTTTCCTTTATTATTTTCAAAATCATCACTTAAAGCTTCAGCCTCAGGAGTTAATTCAGGCATAAATAAATTCTCTTTTTTTTCTACTTTAACTTCTACAACCTCCGTATTATTATTTGTTGTTGTGTTAGTGTTATTTTTTTTATCTTTTTTATTCTTTTTATCAGCTAAAGCTTTTGCTTCTTTTTCGGCTAATGCTTTTTTAGCAGCTTTTGCCTGGGCCTCTTTCATTGCTTCTTCGGCCTTACGTTTAATTTCTTCGGCTATTAATTTTTTAATTGCGGTTTGTAATGCTATTGCATCTTGTTTTTTCTTTTCTAATTCATGCTTAAGTTCTTTCTCTTTAGTTTGTAAACTAGTTAAAACTTCTTCTTGTTCTGTTTTTTCAGAATCTAGATTTTTTTTCTCACTTTCTTCAACGCCCAATAATACATTTTTTTCATGTTTTTGTGCTTTTAATTCATCCAGTTTTGCTAAAATTTCTAATTGGGTTGTTGTAATTTCTTGAGCTTGTTTTTTACGGTAAGTATTATATTGTTGCATGTACTTAAGCCTTGTATATGCTTGATTGAAATTTTCTGAAGAAAAAAGAAACATTAATTTGCTGTATGCATCTTGATTACGTTGTGCTGCAATTATCATTTTTGCATAATCTAACTTTAGTTTTTCTAAAGTTTGTTTTAATGTATTATACTGCCCTTCGTTTTGTTTAATATTTTGGTTTAATATTGCAATTTCTGCATTTATTGTAGAAATTAATTCTTGTCTTTTTTCTATTTTAAGATTAATGTTAACTAATGCGCCAATACTGTTTTTTTTGTTTGCTTTAGTTTTATTTAACATAGAGTTTATCTCATCAATTTCATCATTAATGCGTTTCTTTTTATTTTCAAGATCTTTTTTAGTTGTTTTACTATTTGATTGGCCCTTAACTATTTGAAATGAAAAAAATAAACACAACATTATTAAAATGTTAATGCTATTTTTTCTTAATTTCAATTGAGTCATAACTTTTAGGGATATTTAAATTAACTTTTTGAGGTATATTTTTTTCAATACGAACATACTCAATTTTTAGCTTTGCTTTCTTCTCTGCAACTATATCAATATTAACAAGCCTTGGTGCAAAAACACTATCAATTGAACTAAATTTTTGATAATTAGCAATAAATATTCTGTTAGTTATAGGGTCAATAAATTCATTTTTAACAATTTTAAAGTTATCAGGATTTAATGTTAATACCTGTAATGCTTTCTTAACTTGTTCGTTTGCATTTTCTATTTTTTTAAGTTTTTTCTTGCGTTCGGTACTTAATTTATAATTACAATTAACGCGATCGGTTACAGGTTTTAGCTTTTCATCATCGTCGTAAAACTTTGCGCTATTACCAACTAGTACTGACTGAAGTACTTCAAAATCTAAATCAGTATTTAAAAGTTCATTTATAAATTTAAAATCACCTTTAAAATACTGCCGCTTTAAATCAAATCTCATTTTAACACTATCTTGCGTAATTAAAATTTTAGCAAAGTCTAATGATAGTTTTTCAATTACAATATAAATTACGCTATCGTATTTAATTCTTACCTTAACATCAAAAGTATTTTCATCTTTATCAACATTACTTTCTACATTAGCCTTTAAATACAACCAATTAAATTTTAGTTCATTCTCTTGCATGTATTTGGTTAACGCTTTACTGTTTTTAAAATCGAGCTTACATTTTTCGTTAATAGTGTCTATCTGCTCTTTAGGTTTGGTTATTGTTTGTGTTTGTTTTTTAGTTTTACAAGCAAATCCAACAATTAAAAAAAATGATATAATTAATACTATTTTATTTTTATTCAACAATTTCTTTCTTTTTAATTTTATTTTCCAATAATTCGTTTTTTTCTGCAATTTTTAAGGCATCTTGCCAATATTTTAAAGCCTCATTTGTTTTTCCTAGTTTAAATAACGCATCGCCATAGTGCTCTAAAATGTTTGCATTTGGAGGGGGAATGTTTGATGCGTTTTTCAACCACTTTTCTGCCTCTGGGTATTTTTTTTGTTGAAACAAAATCCAACCATAAGTATCCATATAATTTCTATTATTTGGTTGCAACTCGTTACATCTTCTGGCTAATTTTTCGGCCTTATCTAAATCGCTTTTTCTAACAGAAATATAATAAGCGTAATTATTTAATACTTGAGTGTTATCAGAATCAATTTTTAAAGCGTCGTCAAAGGCTTTATCAGATTTTTCAAATTCATTATTATAAAAATATGCTTCGCCTAAATTAAAATAAAAGGATAGCATTTGTGCTTTATTATCAATAACAAATTCTAATCCATCTTTTAATGCGCTTATGGCTTCGGGATATTTTTTTAATTTAATATTTGCTAAGCCGTTAAAAAAATAAACATTTGGCTGATTAGGGAAAAACTCAATAGCTTTTGTGCTTATTGATTTTAGTGAATCGAATCTATTTAATTCGTTATAAACAAACATTAACTGTTCCCAAATTTTATAATTACTTTTTTCTGAAGTTGCAGCGTTGTAATAATAATTTGATGCTTCTTTTGGTTTATTTTCTAGCATTAGATAATCAGCCATTACACCATTTGCATCAGCATTTTTAGGGTGAACTTTTATAAAAATTTCAGCGAGTTCTTTTCCTTGATTAAATAACTGGTTGTTTCCACTTTTCTCAGAACGTAAATAATAATTAAATGCTATAGTAGCTTTTGCTGTTGGATCTAAATCAGGATTATGAAATGCTTTTCTTAAATATTCAAAACTTTTAATGGGTTCTTTTTGTAAATTATAATAATCGCTTAATGATAAGTTAACTGTGGGATGATTAGGGTCTATTTCTAAAATTTTATCGTAAATTTCTTTAGCTTTTTGTTGTTTATTAGTTTCTTCATAAAATTCAGCCAGATTAACTAAATAATCGGTATTTGAATTGTCGGTTGCGCAAAGTTTTAATAATTCTTTTTCTGCTTCGTTTGTTTTTCCTTGACTATTTAATAATTTAACTTTGTTATTTGTAATTTGTTCATTAATGCCATAAACGGCTTCTATTTCATTATATAAATTAAATGATTTGTTAAACTCATTAATTGATGCATACTGTATAGCTAAATCTTCTTTAAATTCAATTACATCAGGAAAATTTTTCACTAAATTTTCTGAAACTTTAATAGCCTGGTTATATTGTTTGTTTTCGTTATAGCAATCAATTAAAATTTTTTGATAGTATTCGTTTTTAACATCTGCTGTTGCACAAAATTTTGCGTTTTCAAGTGCTAATAAAATACTTTTCTTTTCGAGGTAAATTTTAGCTAATTCGTATTTAACAGCGGCAGATTTAGGATTAATAGTTTGACATTCTAAAAAATATTTTAATGCTATATCTAAATCATTTTTTATTTTAGCAGAACAACCATCAATAAAGCTCCTTCCAAAAGCCAACTCTTCTACTTCCAATAAACTAGTGTTGTTTGAATTTGTATTTTTTTCAATACCCTTACTGCTTTTTGCTTGTTTACTTGATTTACAAGCAACTAACAAAAAACAAATTAATATAATATAAAAACTACGCAACAATTTGTGTGTAATCGCTAATGCTTAAATCTAACTTTTTACTTTTAACTTCGGCTCCTGTTCCTATCATACTATTAAAAATATTAGAGCCACTAATTTTTACATCATTTTGTATTATTGAATTTGAAAGAATTGTGTTAGAAATATTTGAGTTACTACCAATACTTACATGGGGCCCAATTATTGAATTATCTAACACTACATTATCACCAATAAAACAAGGCTCTATTATTATGCTATTATTATTTTTAATGTTTTTTCCTTTTAATTCTTTATTACCATTTTTAAATTCTAACACTCTTTGATTTGTGTAAACAGTAGCATCTTTGTTTCCACAATCTAACCATTCAGTAACTTGTCCTGGTTTAAATTTAGTTCCTTTTAATTTCATGTTTTCTAATGCATTAGTTAACTGAAACTCTCCTTTATCAGTAATATTATTATCTAAAAGATATTGCAATTCGTTTTTAAGATACTCGCCATCTTTAAAATAATATATACCTATAATTGCTAAATCACTTACAAACTCTTGTGGTTTTTCAACAAAATCGGTAATTACATTATCCGAATTTAGTTTAACTACACCAAATTGGCGAGGGTCATCTATTTTTTGTACCCAAATTACGCCTTCTTGGTTTGTATCCATCACAAAATCAGCTTTAAACAACGTATCTGCAAAAGCAACAACTGTTTTTCCTTTTATAGAATTTTTAGCACACATTATAGCGTGTGCGGTACCTAAAGCTTTTTCTTGATAATATATTGTGCCTTTTGCACCTTGGCTTTCGGCAACTTTAATTAAATTTTGCTCAACTTCTGCACCAAAATCTGGACCAATAATAAATGCAATTTCAGCAACTTTTTCGCCGCAAACCTTTGTAATATCTTCTACTAAATGTTGTACAATTGGTTTACCAGCAACAGCAATTAGAGGTTTAGCGGTAGTTAAAGTATGTGGCCTCATTCTTTTTCCTTTACCGGCCATTGGTATTATAATTTGCATAATTTTTAATTTCAACAAAAATAACATATTTTGCGAATTATTTCACATTCTATTTCTATGAATAACAAGTACTTTATAGCTATAGTTTTACCAGAGCCAACACTAACTGTTATTGAACAATTAAAATTAAATTTGAGTTCAAAATTTAATCTAAAAGGTGCTTTAAGAAGTCCGGCTCATATAACTTTACATATGCCTTTTGAGTATTCAATAGATAAAGAAAAACATTTATTAAATGCATTAAGTCTATTTAAATTTGATGAAGAGTTATTTCTTGAAATTAAAGGGTTTGGGTACTTTGATAAACGCGTTATTTATGCAGATTTAACACCTAATAAAAACTTAAATCAACTTTATAATTCTCTCAAACATTTTATATCCAGTAATCTTAAAATTGAAAATGAGATAAATAATTTGAGAGGTTTTCATCCTCATATTACATTAGCATTTAGGGATTTAAAAAAACATCAATTTGATGATATTTGGCAGGAAACAAATCTGTATAATTGCAATTGCAGCTTTAATGTTAATTCTATTTCCATTTTAAAACTAAATACTGTTTGGGAAGTTTTAAAAAATTATCCTATAAATAATTTTATTTAAATTTTTGTTGCGCCTCCTTTTCCAAATAATCTTAAGGCTAATTCAGCCCCAATATTATTGGAGTTATTAAAAACTAAAGTGCTTTTTGTTTCAGTGTCTGAATTAAAATTTTTAACTGTTACAGTTGCTAAATAGGTATTGCCTTTTTGTTCAAAATTTATATTAGCTTGAGGTAAATTAATTCCTTTTGTAACTTCAATATTACAATTCAATAAATCTTCTTTTACTTTTTCTATAGTTGCATCATTTGTGCCGGTAATAGTTAACTCAAATTTAGTTGTTAAACCTGAAAATGGTAATAATTCAGGATATGCTTCATAACATTTTTGTGTAAAATTTTCTTTGTTGTCGCTTGTTTGAGCGCATGCTTCAAGTAATCTATAAATAAAAAGTTTTTCATATTCTTTATCAGCAATTTCGTTTGGATTTGAGTTGTTTGAGCCTGTTAATGTTTTATAAACTAATTGAGTTGCTAGATCATTTGCTTTTTTTTCATCATCATTTTCTTGTATAAGTTTTAATTTAAATAATTCAAAATATCTGTTAATTTTTTCTCGTTTATCCGTATTTAAATACTTATCATATTTATTAATAAAGTATTTTTTAGAAAATTCTTTTATTAAAAACCAGGATTCATCAAAGGTTACAGTGCTTTCAGAACAAAATAAATCATAAATTAACCTTTCTCTTTCTAAATTAGATGATAGTTGATTTACTAAAACATACTCTAACATTATTTTTTGAAAATTAAACGCAACATAATCTAACAAATCAAATGAAAACCACCATCCTCTATTGGTAAATTTTAATAAAGCAATTTTTTTATTAATTAGTTGTAACCGTAATAAATTAATTGTAAACTCATATTGACTTTGTGTTAATGTGGTTCCAATATGAATTTCTTTAAAGTTAGCCGCTTTAGTTAAAAACACTTCTGCGCTATCTAATTGTCCATCGTATAAATATGCTCTAGCTAAAGCAATATTATACCAACCAAAACCTGGAGTAGAGCCTGATTCAGAAATTTTATTTTGTGTGTTTTGAATGGCTTGTTTTGTTTTTCCAGCATAAATTAACATTGTAGGTAAATAATAATTAGGTTCGCTTAGTTGAAAATTTCTTCCATAATATTCTTGTTTAGAATAATTTTCGGTTGCTATATTAAAATTGCCAAGTTCTTGTTGGTCGTTTGCATAATTATTCCATGATAATCTTCCTGCATCCATTAATAACCGTTGATAATAAGCTGTACTATCATAATTTTTATTATAGTTGTGTATAATTGCAAGGTTATGGTAAACATACATTAAATCACCCGAACTGTGATATGGCCCATACCAAGCGTCATTTAGGGTTTTATTTTTATTAATTTTTGTAATTTGCTCGTAACAATAATTAAAAGCCATTTGTTCATTTTCTGAAATTGAATTTTTTAAAAATGAAAATTTATTTGATGTGTAAAACCTATTACGATGATATAACCATGCTTTATCTGCACCCGTTGAAAAAAAATCTCTTTGAAAATTATACCCTTCAATTTTATTTATAAGAGCCATTGAGGAGTCGGGCATTTCAATATTATTATAACAAAATTGTAATGTGCTCACTATTGAATAAAAATCGCTAAAAAGTTGGTTATTTTTAATGAAATAATCAGTTGACGAAAATAAATTTTTCAAGTTTAACGAATAATCATTTTCAAATAAAATTAATGCTTTGTATAAAGGTTTAATGGCCAATTGATACCCTAAATAATCGCTACTTCTTTCGTATTTATAAATTCCTTCAATTAAATAACCCACATAGTATGTACTGTCTAATCTTATAAATTCTCTACTGCGTGGCAAAACTTCTGTTGAAGTCATATCTAACCCATTTCTTTTGGCATCTATTTCATGTCTTGATGGAGAATTTTGAGCATTTATTAAATTATTAAATACTAAAAAAGTAAAAACAATATATTTTTTAAAAAAACATTTAACCTTTTTATTGATAAAAAAACAACTATTTATATTATTCAAACTCACTCTATCAATTATGCTTGTAAATTAACTTTTTTTAGTCGTTCAATTTCTTTATTTAAAAACGAAACTAATAATTTTTGTTTAGCTTCCTTATTTCTATAGATTAGTCTATGATCTAAAACTGGTGTTATTAAATTAGACAAATCATCTTCTGTAACAAATTTTCTATTGTTTACATATGCAAAAGCCTTTAAACATTTTAAAAATGAAATTCCACTTCGGGTTGAAGCACCTAAAGTAATTTCAGGGTGTTGGCGTGTTTGAATTATTATGTTTTTAACAGCAGTTACAATTTCGGGGTGTATAAAAACTGTTTCACATTCTGTTTGCATATTTATAATTTCATTTAACGAAACTATTGGTTTTACATTATTAGTGTTTTTAATAATATTTAAATAATTATTGTATATATCTAACTCCGTTTCAGCATCTACATATCCAAAATATAACTTTATAAAAAATCTGTCTAATTGCGCAGAAGGTAAAGGATAAGTTCCCTCCATTTCAATTGGATTTTGAGTAGCTATTGTAAAAAACATTTTTTCTAAAGGGTAAGTTGTTTCTCCTATTGTGATTTGATTTTCAGCCATACATTCAAGTAATGCTGATTGTACTTTAGGCGAAGCTCGATTAATTTCATCTGCTAATAAAACATTGCAAAATAAAGGACCTTTTTTAAAAACAAATTCTTTTTTGTTATCATCAAAAATGTGTGAACCTATTAAATCCATAGGTAATAAGTCTGGTGTAAATTGAATGCGTTTAAAACTAGCTTCTAAATGATTGGTATTATTTGATATGCTTTGCGCTAAAGTTTTAGCTAAAACTGTTTTCCCTGTTCCAGGGTTATCTTCCATGAGTATATGCCCTTTTGCTAATAGTGCGGTTAACACTAATTTAATTTGTGGCGTTTTCCCTTTAATTACTAACTCCACATTTTTTATTAGCTCATCAACTTTTGTTGATTCTGGTTTAATTGTTTCAGAGATATTTTCCATTTTTATTTAGTTATATTAAAGTAATTAATTGTTTGTTTTATATTTATAAAGCTTAAAATTTTTTGTTTTATAGAAAATTTTGAACTAATTAGTTTAAAATTAGAGTTATAAAATTGTTGTAAGTAATTTTCTTCTTCATTAGTTAAAGGCTGTTTAGAATAATAGCATTTTTGATATAAATTATTTAACACAATCATTTTCGTTCCAAATTTATTATCAATCAATTGAGCGATAATACTAGGAGATTTTTCATTAATTGGTAAAGATTTTAATTGATGCAAATAAAAATGTATTGTGCGTTGTATAGCTGCAATTTGTGATTTACCTCTAAATTTAATTTTAGTTTTGAAAAATAAAAATATTAATATTGGCATACAAAATATTAATATTATAGCAATTGTAATACAAACTAATAAAACTTTAAAAAAATTAACCCAATTAAATTTATTATTAAGTTCTTTGTTTTTATTTTGTTTTTTATCTTTCTCTTCAATTTTTTTCATCAATTTAACTTCATCAATTGGCAAAGGTTGTTTTAATTTTTTTAATAATTTTTCGGCGGTTTTATCATCAGAAATAAAAATGTTTTTTAAAACCTCTGCATGCGAAACTAATGTTGCTCGTTCTCCTTCAACTAATTTATTTAAACTAACTTTTCCTGTATCATTATGTATATCGGCTAAACTTACATCATTAATTGTAACTATAAAATTTTGAGAAACAAATTCTGTATCGTGATATAAAAATTTTTTAGTGTTTACTGTAAGTTTTTTATTTAACGTATCTACTTTTGTTATTTCTCCATCAATTACTAAATATGTTGCGGGTACTTCTGGTGGTGGAGTTCCATCAGGTTGAGATGCTTGTTGAGTATTAACATCAGGAATTGTAGTATCAAAATCTATCCAACCATAATTTTGAAAATAAACCTGAACCCATGCATGAGCTTGATCATGGTAAAACCAATACCATCCTGGGTTTTTACTGCTTCTGTCTTCAGTTAAATATCCTACTGCAATTCTTGAAGGAATATTTAAAGAACGTAACATAAATAAAGTTGCACCTGCAAAATAAGCGCAATAACCTTTTCGATTTTCGAATAAAAAATAATTTAATTTATTGGCGCTTGGCAATCCGGGTACACCTGGATTATCTGTGTACTTGTATAATGGTTGGTTAAATTGGTCTTTGCTTAAAAAATAATTTCTTATTGCAATTACCTTGTCTATAGGCGCTACAAAGTCTTTTGTTATGCTATCTGCTAATATTTTAATTCTATTATACTCGGTGTTTTTTGGCATATAAGTATAATAATCATCAAAACTTTTATTAGGCCCTTTAATATTTGAAATTGTTCTTAATATTTCAAATCTATCCTCTTGAAAATTTTCTAACATTTTATTTCCTGCTGGATTATATATAAAATAAGCACTATTTAATTGGCTTACCCACATTTTTGACAAATAAGCACTTTTATATTTATCTTTAAATTCATCAGGTACAGTAATTGGTTGACAATAAAAGGCATTAGATGGTGCAACAAAACTCTCAGGCGACATTGCAACCTTATAAACCTCAGCACTAATAATTTCTCTGTTTAAAATTCCTAAACTTTTTTTAATGATGCTTGAGTCTGTTTTTTTAAAATATAATGGAATTTCTGAAGGATTTGGAGAAAACAAATCATTAAAAGGCATTTTATCATCTATTTCAAAAGTTTGTGTTGCAGTATCAAACTTTGTATAATAATTAGCAGTAAAGTAAAGTGGATTTGGAATGTTTGTATTTACAAAATAGTTATTAAGTTTTGCTACAAAAACTAACTGTTTATCTTTATTTAAATTTCCTGCTAATTTAGATTGATCTTTGTTTTTTATTCCTCCATCTTTTCCGTTTTCAGTCATTGATTCGCCTTGACCGTTATTGCTTTTGTTATCTTTACTTTTGCCCCCACCCCACTCTTTTTCTATTGCTTTAAAATCATGTTTAAATAATTGAGAAGTAAAAAACAGAAATATTAAAATTAAAATGCCAAACAATGATAGTTGTTTAATTGATTTGCTATATAGTTGTTTAGGGTTGGATTTATACTTTTTAATTAACTCATATGAAAATAAAATAAAAACAAAATATAATATTGCAGGAATAATGCTTGTTACTATCGAATTTATTTCGAAGTTGTTGGTTTTACTTAAAGTAATTACTTCGGTAAATACTAAAAAAGTAGTCCATAAAATAACAATTGTTTTATTTCTTGTAAAGGCATATCCAATTAACCAACCAAAACAAAATAACACAGATAAAATATAAAATTTAACAGAATAATAAAACACATCAAACTCGCCAATATTTAACCGTTCAATAACATCATAAATAATTAAATTTATTAGTAGTAACAGAGAAAATGTTGAGATAAATCTAAAATTATATCTGTACAAAATCAATGAACTTATAAGTCCAATAACAAAATAAAACGTTTGACTTAAATAGTTGTTTTCTAAAATAGAATAAAAATTATTTAATCTAAATAAGCCATAACCAACAATTATTAAAGTAGGAATTACTAATATCAAAAATTGAACAATTAATACTTTGTTTGAATATTTACTTAATGCTTTCAATTATAAACTAAATTTTTGTTATTTAATTTTAAAAGTTTTTCTATTTTTTTTTCATTATCTAATAATTGAAAATAATTAGGTGATATTTTATATGTTTTCTTTAAATAAAAGAAATCGTTTTGCTTAGGTTCTATAAATACCCAATTTACCCAATCATTTATAATATTATTTTTTAAAGTACTGCTTAGTTTAACAAAAATAATTTGGCATTTGTAATTAAATTTTTCTAACAAATCTTCTACATCTTTTGGGTTGGTTAATGAGTGAATAAAAACTAAAGCATTAGATTTTGATTTAACTAACTCTAATAATGGTGTATTACTTTGCCAATTTAATTTTATTATTGAATATGAAATTTGTTCTTGTTTAGTTTGAAAACTTTGAGTGAATTCATAATTATCAAAATATAAATTGTTTTCAATTTTATTTTTTTCGAGTGAGTTATAAAAATTAAAAACAGTTTGCTTGTAATGATTTAAAAATAAACTATAATTTATTTTATTGTTATCTAAATTAATTAAAGTATTTGATGACACGAAAACATCTACATGAGACGCGAAAGGATCTAAAATTTCTGGTATTCTAACTACCAAATCTTTATTTTTAGCATAAATTTTCCATACAATTCTTCGCACATCATCATTTGACTCAAAATTTTTATAATTAATTAATTCGCCTTCAAGTTTTTTCAACTCTTCAATTCTTACCTCGCTTGTTACATTGGTTGTTGGCGTAAAACTTAATTTGTTATCATTAATTGAATGTAATTTAGGTTTATAAAAATGGTTGGTAGAATGTTTTGCTACAAATGAAAAAAAACGAAAACAATCTTCAAAATAAATTAGCACATTGGTAATATCATATTCTTTTAATTCATTAAAGCTATAGTTAAAGTATGAATTAAGCTTTAATTTAAAATAATTTGAGGTATTAAAATGTAGAGATTCTTTGTCTCCTTTTAATTTATCATTATAAACCAAACGAATAAAAACTCCTCCTAAAAAAGGCACAATTACAGGATAAGAATTAAAATTTATAGTATCAAAATTAGTTTCCTCATTACTAGAAGTATTTATTGAGAAAAATCTCTTTTTTTTGTTTAACTTAAAAATTAAAAATGGTATTAAGGAAGTTAACAGCCCAAAACATATAAAAGCAACAAAAAAAACAACAATTGCTTTTATTAGAAGTTGTGCAATGTCTTTATAAGAAGAATTAGGAGTTGAGTTTAAATAGTTTAAATAATAAAGTGCTAATATTAAAATTACTATTGTAATTAAAAAATTAAAAGTAAAAGGTATGTAATAACCAATTGAAAATAATTTTAGTTTAATATTTTTTAATACAGTTTTTATAAAAAGCAACAATCATACTAATTTATAAACTAATATGATATTTTAAAAGCCAAATAATAAGAAATAACAAAAAAAAAGCTTTTATTCCTTTAATATTAATTGTAGTTATAAAAAAGGGGCTAAAAAAATATATAAAATGCTTTTTTTATACTTATTTTATTAGTTTGCAGACTAAAAAAAATCGCTCATTTTATATGAGCGATTTTTAATGAATTTATTTAGTAATTATTTTGCTACAATTAATTTAATGTTTTCTATTCCATTATTGGTTTTTATTACAACAAAGTAAATACCACTACTTAAGTTTTTCACATTAACATTAAATTTATTTTCACCTAAATTTAAATTTTCATTTAAAACAATAGGCAAAACAATTTTACCTGTAATATCTAAAATAGAAATGTTGGTTAAACTTTTGCTTGAAGAATTAACTATTAGATTAACATTTTCGGTACTTGGATTTGGAAATAAAATTGTTTGTGTTGAATTAAAAGCTTGTTTGTTTTCAATATCAACAAAACCTCCAGTAAAAATAGAATTTGTAAATGATGCTCCAGCAGAAACAGTAGAAGCAGCGTTTAGTCTAAAGTCAGGTTGGCTATTTAATAATGTAGGAAATCCATTTACAAAATTAATTTGTGAAATAGTTTTTGTACTATCAATTGATTTTGATGTAGCATAAGTTTGCATAGTTGCTGTTGATTGGCCTAAAAAAGTTGCAATAATATCCGAAGTAAAATCTATTGATTGAAATGATGCTGAATCGGAAGGATTTAAATAATTATCAGCTGTAGAAGAACCATTTAAATCCCATCCTTTTTCCCAACCTAAAGCAATACTGTTATGTACTGAAATTGCAGTGTTTCTTCTTGTAAAAAAAGCTCTTTCAAATTTTTCGCCTGGAGGTAAAATTGCTGTACCATCACGGCGTGGGCCAACATTAGTTATGTTTGAAAATACTGTTTTAGTTAAAGGTAAACGTCCTAAACCCGGGTTAAAATTATCAGATTCAAAACCATTAGAATCTCCTGCAGCATCTGAAATATCTTTATCTCTTACAATTAATCCAAATTGTACTCGCCCACAATGACCAAAATCTGTATCAAAATCATCATCTAAACCTCTAAAAGAAATTAAATATTTAGCATCAACTGCTCCTCCAAACCATTCAAAAGAATCATCACCCGAAAATGAAACTTGTACGTGATCTAATTTAGTTCCAGATCCAACCGCTCCCATTGTTAAACCATTAATTTCAGAATTAGGGGTTGCAGATAATGGCACACCAGCAAATTCAATACGAACATAAGAAAGAGTACCCGAAGATTCATTATTATTGTTTCCACCATATAAAATTTCTGGAAAATTTGTCGCAAATCCCTCAACATAATTTTCTTTTGAACTGCTTGTTGTACATGTTGCACAAGCTGTATTAATTATACCATTTCCTAAAATTATTAAGCCTCCCCAATCGCCATTTGCTCTTCCATTTGCTACGGTTTCGTTGCTAGTAAAAACAATTGGTGATGTTGCATTACCTTGGGCATTAATTGCAGAACCACGCGTTATAATTAAACAACTTTTTGTTGCTTTATCGCCTCTAATTATAGTGCCAGGTAAAATAGTTAAAGTAGAATTGCCTGTTACAGACACAATATTTTTTAAATGAACAACGCCACTTAAAGTTGTGCTTGTTGCTATGTTGCTTGAAATAGTTGTGGTAGGTGTTGGGTAATTTGTATTTTCAGGGTCCCATTCAGCCCACCCATGTGTCCAGTCAGTAGCAGGTGTATTATCTGTAACAGGAAAAGCTCCTTTGTAATTAGTTGATGTCCAAAATGGTTGTGCGATTGCTAACGTTGTTGCAATAAATGCTGAAATCGTTAAGTAAAATTTTTTCATTTTTATGTTTTTAATTATGTTACAAAATTAGTTAGCCAATCTTTTTTTTAAGTTAACTAAACAATATGAAAAATTTAAGCGTAGGTTAATAAATAGTTAAGCACAATTATTTATTTAAATGAATTGAAATTACTTTAAGATTTATTTCTTGATTTTAAAACTTATAACTTAATGCAACTGAAATTGTTGGTGCAAGCTTAGTTCTAATCATAACATTGTCTGAATTATAGTCATGATTTTTTAAATCGTTTTGTTTAATAGAATTTTTATCTAATTTGCCATTTTTATTTATGTCTTGGTACAAGATAAAATCTTGTGCTATTGCATCTTTTAAATTAAACTTAATTTCAAAATTATTTTTAAAAGTTTTTAGTAGTTGAAAATCGATTACATGCCTTGAGTTTTCCCAATATGTAGGTTCATCAACAGAGCCAACAATATAAATTCTTTTACCAATAACATTATAACTAATACTAGCTCCCCAACCATTTTTATCATTTAAATATTGCAACCCTGAATTTATAATAAATGGCGACTGGCCTTGGAGTGGCCTAAAATTAGTTTCATTGCCAATTATGTTATCACCAATATTAACTTTTGATTTTATTATTGCAACATTTGTAAATAATGATACATTGTTTAGTATATTATTAGAATCTAATTTAAAAACATTACCAAAATTAAATCTGTATTCTAGCTCTATGCCTATGTTAGTTGCGCTTTTAGCATTTGAATATAATAATGATCGAATAGCGCTTGCAGTGTTACTAACTTGTTCGATAGGGTTTTTGATGTCTTTATAAAAACCTGAAATTGAAAATAGTTGGCCAAACCCAGGAAAATACTCAAACCTTAAATCGTAATTATTTATTAAACTTCTTGATAAATTAGGCTGTCCTGATAATGAAAAATCCGTGATAAAGTCATAAAAATTAAATGAAGCTAATTCTCTAAATTCAGGTCTAACAACAGTTTTATAAAATGCGGCCCTTAGATTAATTTTGTCTGTAAGTGCGTAAATTGAATTTATAGAAGGTAAAAAATCAATATTTGTTGTATCGCTTACAATACTTTCATTAATTAAATTATATGTATTTAATGTTTGTTTATAAGATTCTGCTCTAACACCATAAATAAATCTAAGCTTATCTGTTAATCGTGAATCTAACATAATATATGCCGCGTTTAAGAAAGATTTTGCACTATAACTATCAATATTTGTTGTTGCTTCAGATAATTTAAATCCTCCATTATAAGGTCCTGCAACATTCATTACACCGATATTAGATTCATTAAAAATTGAATCTTGTGATTGATACAACAAATTAGAATTAAATTGTAAAGAAGAATTTTTTCTGTATCTAGTATATCCAATTAAACGTGCTTGAAATTCTCTTTCTCTAAATTGATGAAATGCGCCTATTTTTATTTCATGTTTAGTATTTGCAATGTTGAAATTTTTAGATAAATCATATCCTAAGCTTTTAATTTGTTCATTGTTTTTAGAGAAAAACATTGACCCTGCACTATTAGGTAACACCGTGTTAGCATCAATTAAAGCAGCATATTTAAACGAATCATTTTCGAGACCTCCTGATTTTTGATAAACCATTTTCCTTAGGTTAGGTATGTTTCTTGAAATGTTACTATAACCACCTACCCATTTAATTTTAATTTTTTGATTAGGTAAAAAGTGATCGCCTTGTAACTGAGAGGTATAAATTCTGTTTTGAGTAAACCATCTTACATTTGATTTTTCCCAAATTGGTGCAGTAGCATCAAACAAACCATTCCTTACAACAACCTTATCATCTGTATTTAAACTAAATAAATTTTTAAAATTTATTTGATTATTATTAGACAATTTAATTGCAACATTCCATAATGCCGATGTTAAAATATTATTGTTAAATATTGAATCATTAAAATCTTTTATTTTTAAAATTGAATCTTTTTGTTCTTCAAATTCTCTTCGTGTATTAAAAGTTTTATTATTTGTATTATTATAGGTTAATGCAAAAACGCTACCAGCTTCTTTTTTAAAAAGCTTACCAACATTAGCCATTGTGTATTGTAAATTTAAATTAGGGTTTGCATTTTTATTTATTAACGCCCAATCATTTTTCATCAATTTTGCATATTCTATCCTATCTAAGTTTGTAGATTCATTAAATTGTTTTGTTGTTGGTAAATTTGAGTTTAGAGCTCTTGTTCCGTCATCAAATCCTAACCAGTCTGTTTTACCTCCATTGTAAGTTTTAAACTCTTTAAATGTTGTTTGGAAATTATACCCACTACTTATGTTAAATGAATAATAACTTTTATCAGGAATGCTTTTAGTGTTAATTTGAATAATCCCTCCCGCAAAATCTGCTGGCAAATCAGGTGTTGCGGTTTTATAAATTATTATATTATCTAATAAATTAGCTGGAAATATATCAAAAGAAAAAGCTTTTTTATCTGATTCAGAACTAGGTAAAGGGGCGCCGTTTAAATATGCGCTAACATACCTATCATTCATGCCGCGTATAATTGCAAACTTATTATCTTGTATAGTTGTACCACTAACCCTTTTAATTACATCACTTGTGTTTCTGTCGGGTGTGCGTTTAAAAGTTTCGGCACTAACTCCATCGCTTACTACACTTGCATTTTTTTGTTGTAAAACTAACGCAGTGTTATTTTCTTTATTTAAAGTAACAACAACTTCAATCTCATTTAAATTATTTAATGTGCTTGGTTCTAACAATATATTTAAGTTAATAAGGTCGTTATTTTTTATTTCAACATCAACAATTTTTTTAGTTGTATAAGAAATGTAGTTTATAATAAAAGATTTTTTTCCTGTTGTTAATTTAGTAAAGTGATATTTCCCGTCAAAATCGGCCGAACTCACATTGTTTGTTCCTTCAATTAAAATTGTTGCTCCAGGTAGGGGTTCACCTGTTTTGCTATCCATTATAACCCCTGTTATTTGGCCATTTTGAGCTTTTAAACAAAGAGTGAAAAAAATAAAAAAGTTTAGTAATAATTTGTTCATTTTGGTTTAACATTTTGTAATGCAAATAACCAATTGTAACATTAATACTATGTAATGTTAGTGTTACGTAATTATTATTGAAAATTAATTTTTGAGTTGTTTTCTTAACATTTTCTTAATATAAAAAAACAAACTAAATTAAAGTTTAAGAAAATTAAAGCAATTATTTTATTTTTAAAAAATTATCCAAACTTAATTTACCTGAACCAAAACTTAACAGTATAGTTAACATTAAAATATAGTATAAAGGAATTTCGTAACCATTATTACCTACACTGTAACCATTTTGAAAATGAACCGTGTAAATTGCAACGGCTAAAACAGGCATTAAAATTATTGAAACTATTCGTGTGCCTATACCTAATATAAAAGCAAAAACGGCAATCATTTCAATTGAGGCAACAAAATATGCATTTGCTTTTGGAAATATAATATTCATACTTGTAAACCACTCTACAACTGAATTAATATCTTCCCATTTTACAATTGCAGTTGTGTAAAAGTTATAGGCCAAAATTAATCTTATTCCTAATAAAGCTATTGATTGTAAATTATTACAACTATTAATAAAATAATTTAACGCTTTTTTCAAAATTATTATTTTTTAAACCCAATAATAAATTGGCGTTGTTTTAAATCTTCTATAAATATTAAAATGTGTTTTTTAAGCACTTCAACATCATTAATATTAAATAATGTATTTGCTTCGTTTATTATGTTTATTAACAATTTACCATTTACAATATTTTCAATAACAAAAACATACAACATGCTTAAATCAACAAACTGTACTCTTCCTGTTTCCTTTTCTCTGTAAATTAAAAAAAAGTAATTTCCTTTTTTGCTTTCAATATCACTTGTAACAGCAGTTGTGTGAACAGGGTATTCAAATTTAACAAGTTTATATTCTGGATTAATTGCAATTTCATCGTTTAACCAACTACCTATTTCTTTAACCTGTGGATAGTTTATGTCTGGCATTGTATGAACTTCTAACTCCAACCATTCAAAATACAGTAAATCATTTAAAAAAGGCATTTTAAGTTTTGATGCAATATTTTTTTCTAAACAATATTCGTAAAATTCAAGGGGCATTTTCCAAACTTGTGTTGTTTTGCATTTATGTTCAGAAAAAAATTGATAAGTTAACTCATCCCAATCTTTTTCTGATAAAAAACTATATGTTATTGGATAGGCTGTTTCAAGTGTATCGCAAGCAATATTAAAGACTAATCTTCTATAATGGTGTAGGTTTTCTTGTTTAGCGTTTAGTAAAACTGGCTCAACACCAGTTCTACAATAATTAGCTAATAAGCTTTGTTGCTTTAATGTTTCTTCTTTAAGCATAATTTTTTTTAGTTTGCCATTTTGTTGCAACAATTTTATCTAATCTGTTTAACTCATCTTGCAATTCTGTTAATTCAGGAATATTAAAATCTCTTTCTAAAAGCACAGGTACAGGTTTTATTAATGAAGTTGCAAAATCAAATAATTCAAACACCGGGTCAATTACCGCTTGGCCATGTGTGTCAATTATTAACGATTCGCTTACTTGCTCATGTCCTGCTATATGAATATATGCCACTTCGCTTAATGGCAAAGCTTTTAAAAAATCTTTTGCATTATAATTATGATTAAATGCATTTACAAACACATTATTTACATCTAATAATAGTTTACACCCGCTTTCTTTAACAATAGCCGAAATAAATTCATGTTCTTTCATTTCAGCAGCTAATGGAGTATAATAACTTACGTTTTCTATAACCAAAGGCATTTCTAAAATATCTTGCACTTGTTTAATTCTTTTTACAATATGCTTAATTGCATCTTCTCTAAATGGAATTGGCAACAAATCGTAAAGGTGGGCATTATCGCATTTGCTATAGCTTAAATGTTCGCTATAAATTTTAATTTGATAGTCGTTTAAAAATTGTTTTACTTGTTTAACAAAATCAACATCAAGTTCATCGGGGCTACCAATACTTAACGATAAACCATGACAGGTTATTGGATACTTTTCTGCAGCTTGATTTAAAATTTTTTTCCAGTACCCTCCCATTCCTATCCAGTTTTCTGGTGCAAGCTCAATAAATGCAGGATTTAATTCGTTTCCATTTAAAAACTCTTCGGCAAAGTCTTTTCTAAATCCAATTCCTATTTGATGATTCATATTGTAAAATAAAATACTATTAAAAAAAAAGCGCCTTCAATTTAGTATTTGAAGGCGCCTTTATAAATTTATAATTAGTGAGGTTTTGCTTCTGTTTTTTTAGCATCACTTTTTTTCTCACCGCATTTACCTTCACCACATTTTGCGTCTTTAGTTTTTTTCTCGCCGCATTTTCCTTCTCCGCATTTTGCGTCTTTAGCTTTTTTCTCGCCACATTTTGCGTCTTTAGCTTTTTTCTCGCCGCATTTTGCATCAGTAGCTTTTGTGTCAGCTTTTTTCTCACCACAAGTAGCTTCAACAGTTTTAACTAATGAGTTACGTACTTCACCAGCTGTTCCTAAAGCATTGTAGTTTAATAATGAACTTGCGCTAACTGAAGCAGCACTCATTAATGCACCTGCGATTAACGACGCAGTTACTAAGTTTGATTTTTTTTCCATTTTGTTTTTTATAAGGTTTATACTAAATGTACGAAGTCTTAATAAATTTCTTACACCGTTTATTGATTTTTGTCAATTAATGCTGTAAGTTGTTGATTTATAGATGATTTTTTTTCTATAGACAATGTTAAATTATTAAAATCTATTGTTTTTTTAATAAGATTTTCCATCAATTGAATTTGTTTTACAAACTTTTGGCATTTACCACAAGTAAACATGTGAAATTTTAATAAGCCTTTTTCAGATGTTTTTAGTGTAACAAAATTTTGTTTTGTAAGCAAATACGTTGCGTCTTTACAACCAAACTCGTACCATTTATATTTATGTTCAGTATTTGCTTTCATTACAGTTTTAACCAATTTTTTTCTAAGCACTCGCGCATTTGTAGTTTTGCCCTGTGCATTATTACCCATAAGTTTGACGAGGTAATATTTAATTCCTTACACACCAAGTCGCTATCATTGTCTTCAATTAAATTTAAATTAAATACAGCAGCCCATTTTAATGGTAACTTTGATAAACAGGCATTTAATACAGTATAAAATTCTTTAGAATTAGCTAAAGAATCTGCTTTTTGCCAATCTTTAGGCTCCGTTTCCTTTTGCCATTTTCCTAATTTTTTGGTGTTAAAAAAGTGGTCGTAGCTTGGTGCTTCTTCAGCATTTGTAAAAGTTAATAATGTTTCGTTTTTTGTGCTTGCTTTTTTTAAATAATCTAATGTTTTGTTTTTTAAAATAGTAGTAAGCCATGTTTTTTCATTTGCAGTTCCATTAAACGTTTCTTTTGCTTTGTATGCCGATAGAAAAGTGTCTTGTACAATATCTTCTGCAACTTCTTTATTATTTACTCTATAAAATGCAACTTTAAATAAATAATCAGCATAATTATTCACCCATTCGTTAGGATTTAAAGTATTTGCGGTTGTTTCTATACTTAGCTTATTTTAATTGTATTAATAAATTGTTCTATTGTAAGAGCATTTTCAATATAAAAATTTCCAATTTTAGTTCTTCTTAATTCTATTAAATGCGCCCCACTATTTAAAGCTAAACCAAAATCACGCGCAATACTTCTTATATAAGTTCCTTTAGTACAAACTATTCTAAAACCAACTTCTAAATTATTTATTTCGGTTATTTCAAACTCTTTTATTTCAATTGGTCTATGTTTTAACTCTACAGTTTCTCCTTTTCGAGCCAATTCATACGCTCTTTTTCCATTTACCATAACCGCACTAAATAGTGGCGGAACTTGTTCTTGTAAACCAATAAAATTTTTAGCTGTATCTAAAATGAGTTGTGATGTTATATGAGCAGTGTTAAATAGATTATCAATAGGTTTTTCTAAATCAAAACAAGGTGTTGTAGCTCCAATCTTAAATTTACCCGTATATTCTTTATCTAAACCCATAAAACTATTTATTTCTTTGGTTTTTTTACCTGTACACATTATTAGTAAGCCTGTTGCTAATGGATCTAATGTGCCAGCATGACCAATTTTAGCTTTAGTTTTAACCTCATTGTAAATAAGTGAATGATGATTTTTAAAAGCATGTTTAATTTTGTTAACTGCCTGAAAACTGCTCCAAGTATATGGTTTATCAATTAAAATTACCTCGCCAGTATAAAAATTAAACATGAAAAATAAAGAAGTAAATATACAAATCATTACTGTGGTTTAAATGTATTTCTTTTTATATTTACGATTATGAAACTTATAACTTACAATGTAAATGGAATTAGGGCTGCAATGTCTAAAGATTTTGTTCAATGGTTAAAATCAGTTAATCCAGATATTGTATGTTTACAAGAAATTAAAGCAACACCCGATCAAGTAAATGTAAATGAGTTTATTGATTTAGGTTATCATTTGTATTGGTACCCAGCCCAAAAAAAAGGGTACAGTGGTGTAGCCATTTTTACAAAAATTAAACCTAAAAATGTTGTTTATGGTTGCGGAATTGATAAGTATGATTTTGAAGGAAGAGTATTAAGAATAGATTTAGATAATTTAAGTGTAATTAGTGTTTATCACCCTAGTGGTAGTAGTGGCGAAGAAAGGCAAGCTTTTAAAATGCAATGGTTAGATGATTTTTACGAATACATTAATACTTTAAAAAAATCAATACCCAATTTAATAATTAGTGGCGATTATAATATTTGCCATAAAGCTATTGATATTCATAACCCAAAAAGTAATGCAAACACAAGCGGTTTTTTACCCGAAGAGCGCGAGTGGATGGAGAAATTTATTACAAATGATTTTATTGACACATTTAGATTTTTTAACCCAGAACCCCATCAGTACACTTGGTGGAGTTACAGAGCTGGCGCAAGAGGTAAAAACTTAGGTTGGCGCATAGATTATCATTTGGCTACCCAATCTCTTCAAAATAAACTAAGCCGTTCGGTTATACTTACTGAGGCAAAACACAGCGACCATTGCCCTGTTTTACTGGAGATTAATCCTTAATTAGGTTAGATTTTCAGTATTTTTTTAAATACAGCATTTTTTTATTAAAAAGTAGCATTTTCAATTCGAAAAACATATATTTGTAAAGTATATATTATTATCTAGTGATGAAAAAAATAAGTATTGGCTTTATAGCACTAACTTCTGCACTATTTGTTGCTTGTGGTGGTGATCATAAAAATGATGAAAATTCAGGTTCTGAAGCTAAAGGTGGGGTTTATTTAGGCGGCATTGCAAGAGTTAACGAGGTTGAAACATTTAAAAGTCTTATGCCAATTTCTATTAACGAAATTAACAGTTTTCACATTGGCAGTCAAATTTATGAAGGATTGGTTAAATACAATCCAAACGATTTAACCTTAATGCCTGCAATTGCTAAATCTTGGGAGGTTGCTGCAGATCAAAAAGAATACACCTTTCACTTAAGAAGTAATGCAAAATTTCATGATGATGCTTGTTTCCCTGAAGGAAAAGGCAGAATGGCTAATGCAACTGATGTAAAATATTGTTTTGATAAACTTTGTACTCAAGACGGAAACAACACACAATACGACATAACATTTAAAGACCGTGTTGATGGTGCTAACGAAAGTTATGCTGCATCTAAAACCGGCAAAAGTACTCCTGTAAAAGGCGTTACGGTTGTTAACGATACAACACTTAAAATTAGTTTAGTTCATCCAGATGCAAGTTTTTTAAATATTCTTGCAATGCCTGGTTGTTATATATATCCCAAAGAAGCAGTTGATAAATATGGTGCTGAAATGCGTATAAAAACAGTTGGAACTGGTCCTTTCTTTATCGAAAATATTAAAGAAGGTGATGTAGTAATAATGAAAAAAAACCAATCTTACTGGGGTGTTGATCAACATGGAAATAAATTACCTTATTTAGATGGAATTAAATGGAGTTTTATTAGAGATAAAAAAACAGAAATTTTAGAATTTAAACGTGGTAATTTGGATATGGTTTACCGTATTCCTGTTGAAATGTTTAGCGAGTTAATGGGAAAACTTGAAAATGCAAATAAATCAGAAAATGAATTTAATATTGTTTCTTCAACAGCCCTTAATACTAATTATTATGGTTTTAATTTAACAACTAACCCTGTTTTTGCAAAAAAAGATGTTCGTTTAGCATTTAACTATGCAATTGACAGACATAAAATAGCAGATTTTACAATTCAAGGAGAAGGAACATCGGCAGATTATGGAATGGTACCATATACAGAAGCTTTTGAAAAAGAAGGGTATCCTTACAAAGAATTAAAAGCATACGCTTACGATCCTGCTAAAGCACAAGAATTATTAAAACAAGCTGGTTACCCAGATGGTAAAGGCTTTCCGGAAATTAATTTAGAAATAAACAGTGGTGGTGGTGATAGAAATATTTTAATTGCAGAAGTAGTTAAAAGTATGTTAGACCAAAATTTAAAAATAAAAGTTAATATTAATACAGTTCCTTTCTCTGAACATTTAGATAATATGCAAACCGGTAAAGCTGACTTTTTTAGAAATGCTTGGGTAGCAGATTATCCAGATCCTGAATCGTTTTTAACTTTATTTTTAAGCAGCCACATTCCTGCAGTAGCAACAGAAAAATCTTATGTAAATACAACAAGATTTAGAAATGCTAAATTTGATTCGTTATTTATGGCTGCTCGTGTTGAAGGAGATAAAACAAAACGTTTTAAATTATTAGGCTTAGCTGAGCAAATACTATTAGATGAAGCGCCTGTAATGCCAATTTTTTATGATGAAAACTTTAGATTAGTTCACAAACATGTTCGTAATTTACCCGAAAATCCTATGAATTTTATTGACATGACAACTACATATTTTGTGCCTAAAAAAGAGGCTGCAAAAAAATAAAATCAAAGTTTAATTTTAAAAAAAATCCATGCTAATAACATGGATTTTTTTATTAATATTAGTAAATGAATAACGAATATTTAATAATTGTTGCAGGAGGTACCGGTAGTCGAATGAACAGTAAACTACCAAAACAATTTATTGAATTAAATGGAGAGCCTATAATTATTAAAACAATAAAACAGTTTTTAAATTATAACCCAAACATTAAAATAGTAATTAGTATTCATATAGATTATGAATTGTATTTAAATGATTTATTAAAAAAACATTTTACTGAAAACAACTTTTTAACCGTAATAGGTGGTGCTACAAGATTTCAATCGGTTAAAAATGCTTTAAATACAATTAAAAATGATAACGGCACTGTTGCAATACATGATGCAGCAAGACCATTTGTAAGTAAAGAAACAATTGCCAGATGTTTTGAAACAGCAAAAAAATTAAACAATGCAATACCAGTTGTTGATGTAACTGAAAGTCTTAGGCAGGTTAATAACCAAACCAACAAAAGTGTTGATAGAACTACATTTAAAATTGTACAAACGCCACAATGCTTTAATATAAAAATAATACAAAAAGCTTTTAATTTACCCGAAAGCCCATTATTTACAGATGATGCAAGTGTTTTAGAGGCTTTAGGCTATGAAATTAATTTAGTTAAGGGTAATTACGAAAATATTAAAATTACAACACCAAAAGATCTGTAAAAATAACTTATGGATAATTTTAATGAAACTAAAAACACTTGGAATAAATTAGCAAATCTTTATCAAGAACGATTTATGGATTTAAACATTTACAATGAATCGTATGATTTGTTCATTGAAAAACTTTTAACCAAAAATTCAAATATACTAGAGATAGGCTGTGGACCTGGTAATATTTCAAAATATTTACTTTCTAAAAATCCTAATTTAAATATACTTGGTATAGATTATTCAACTAATATGGTTGAATTAGCTAAAATAAACAATCCTAATGCTAAGTATAATGTATTAGATTGTAGAAATTTAGAAACTATAAATCAAAAATTTAATGGTATAATTTGTGGGTTTTGCTTACCCTATTTAACACCTGTAGAATGCGAAAAGCTTATTTTAGATTGCTATTTATTATTAAACACTAAAGGAATAATTTATTTGAGTTTTGTTGAGGGGAATCCACTATCATCAACTTTTCAAACAAATAGTTTGGGTAATCGGGTGTTTTTTAATTTCCACGATTTAAAATTAATTATTGATTTACTTGAAAAATTTAAATTTAAAGAAACTATTGTAAGTAAAGTTGACTTTAAAAGATCTGAAAAAGAAAATGAGACGCACACAATAATTATTTCAAGAAAAACTGATTAAACTTTATATTCTTTCCCACTTTTCAAAACAGTAATTGAATTTATTTTTATCATCTGCATCATGGCATTGATGCCACACTCTTTTAAAATTAGTTGTAACAGGAAAAAAAGCATCGGCCTCAAACTCGGCGTTTACAACAGTTTTATATAGTTCGGTAATTAAAGGTAAAGTTTGATTATAAATTTCTGCTCCACCTAGAATAAAAACCTTATTAAATTTTTCACAATAGTTTAACGCATCATTTATTGAAGTAAAACAAACTGCTCCATTTATAGTTAAATTAGTTCTACTTATAATTATATTTTCTCTGCCTGGTAATAACCTACCTATACTCTCAAATGTTTTCCTACCCATAATAATTGGGCAGCCCATTGTTGTGTTTTTAAAAAATTTTAAATCTGCTGGTAAATGCCATAGTAATTGGTTGTTTTTACCTATTGCATTTTTTTTATCAGTAGCTACAATGGCGCAAAGTATCATTGAAATTTTTTATTAATACTAAAAGGTTTAATTGGTTTATTAATAACCGTAAGTATTTGTTTAAACTTGTTTTCATCTTTAAGTAACTCAACGGCTTTTGTTAAATCGCCATCATTTTTAAGTGTATATTCTATCCTTCCACTTTGAAAATAGTACCTAGAAACAATTTCTTCTTCTAAGGCTTGTTTAATATCTGCTTTTTGTTTTATTAAATCGTCTTTTTTAGAACTTTTAATTTTTGTAACTAAATTTTCAAACTCTGTTTTAACATCTTTGTAATAATTTTCTTTTGTTGCATCGCGTCTAATTTCTTCAAGCTCAAGTTCACTTTTTGATTTGTATTCGAATTTTATTTCATTTAAATAATTTAAAAAATCATCGTATTCAGCATCTGTTAATTGAAAATTTGAAGCTGGACTAATTTGTTTATGACTTAAATAATATTTTGTTGCATAATTAAAAATAGTGAATTGATTGTTTAATGCAATAATTAAAGGAGTGTAATTTAAATTGTTTGTTATTACATCTGGCATTATACCAGCCCCATCATAAACAATTCTTCCGCCTTTTGTTTTAAAAGCATAAATTAAACTATCTGGTACTTTTTCAACCCTTCCGTCATCATCTCTATGCGAATAATCTAATGCTTGAACACACCTACCACTTGGTATATAATATTTAGCTACAGTAATTTTTATTTTTGCGTTATATGCTAAGCTGCGTGTTTCTTGTACTAAACCTTTTCCAAAAGTTCTTTTTCCTACAATAACTGCTCTATCTAAATCTTGTAAAGCACCAGATACAATTTCGCTTGCCGAAGCAGACATTTCATCAACCAACACTACTAACGGAATTTCTTTATCTAATGGTGGGTTTACAGATAAATAACTCTTATTCCAATCTTGTGTTTTTCCTTTTGTAAAAACAACTTCATGTCCTTTATCAATAAAAAAATTTACAACATTTATGGCTTCGCGCATAAATCCACCTAAATTACCTCTTATATCAAGCACCAAGCTTTTACAACCTTGTTCTTTTAAACTTAAGTATGCTTTCTTAACATCGTTACTACAAGTTTCTGTTGTAAAGCCTGTAAATTTAATGTATCCAACTGTTGAATTAGGTACTATACCGTAAAATGGAACTACTTTAGGTTTAATTTCTTCTCTATTAAATGTAATTTCTGATTTTGTATTTTGGCCTGCTTTAATTAAAGTAAGTTTTACTGTTGTTCCACCTTGCCCTCTTAATAATGTTCTTATATCATCGCTTTGTTTTCCTTCTACATTAATATCATTTACACCAACAATTTGGTCACCCGCTCTTAATCCTGCTTTAAATGCAGCAAAGCCTTCTAATGGTTCTTTTACAATAATTTTATTATCAATGTCATAAACTTCGGTCCCAATTCCTCCATACTCTCCTGTAGTTAAATATCTATAATCCTCAATATCATTTTCGGCGTAATAAACAGTATAAGGGTCTAATGAATTTAGCATGGCATCAATACCTGTTTTAATAGTTTGCCCAGGCTTTATTCCATCAACATAACTCGAGTTTAATTCTTTAAAAATTGAGCTAAAAATTTCTAAGTTTTTGCTTACCTCAAAATAATCTTGAGTAAAAGATACGGTTAAGAAAAAACTTAAAACAATAAAAATGGTTATAAGTGTTTTTTTATAATTACGAGTTATGCTTTTTATTCGACTTATGTCCATTTTTAAAAGATAAAAATAAATAAAAAAAGTATGGAAATTAAGGTTTTATGTTTTTTTAATACAAATAGTTATTAAACTTTGTATAATAATTATAAATTTGCAACGCAAAATTAATCCCGTAAGATTTATTTTGATTCTCGAAAAGCCAATTCTGGTTTTAAAAAGTAATCAATTTAATATTTTAAGGGCAAAAAACTAAAGTAAACGTATGAAACTATCCATGTTTAAATTTAATCTGCCAAAAGAATTATTGGCAGAGCACCCGGCAAAAAACAGAGAAGATGCCAAATTAATGATTGTTGACAGAGCAACAGGAAAAATTACACATAAAAAGTTTAAAGATATTATAAACTATTTTGATGATGGTGATGTAATGATGCTTAACGACACCAAAGTGTTTCCTGCTCGCATGTATGGCAATAAAGAAAAAACTGGTGCAAAAATTGAAGTATTTTTATTGCGCGAACTAAATGCCGAAAGCCGTTTGTGGGATGTTTTAGTTGACCCCGCTCGAAAAATAAGAATTGGTAATAAATTATATTTTGGCGAAAATGACAACTTAGTTGCCGAAGTAATTGATAATACAACAAGCCGCGGAAGAACATTAAGATTTTTATACGATGGTAGTTACGAAGATTTTAGAAAAACGCTTTACGATTTAGGAGAAACTCCATTGCCAAAATACATTAAAAGAGCTAATGAGCCCGAAGATTCTGAACGTTACCAAACTGTTTTTGCTAAAAATGAAGGCGCAGTTGCTGCACCAACTGCAGGTTTACACTTTAGCAGAGAGTTATTAAAAAAACTAGAAATTAAAGGTGTTCATTTTGCGCCATTAACATTACACGTAGGCTTAGGAACTTTTAGAACTGTAGAGGTTGAAGACTTAACCAAACATAAAATGGAAAGTGAAGAAGTTTTAATTTCTGCCGATACATGCAAAATTATTAATAACGCAAAAGATAAAAAGAAAAAAGTTTGTGCTGTTGGAACTACAGTTATGCGAAGCATAGAATCGAGCGTTAGCACTACAGGCCACTTAAACCCTTATGTAGGCTGGACAAATAAATTTATTTTTCCTCCTTACGATTTTAGTGTAGCAAATTGTATGGTTACTAACTTTCACATGCCCGAAAGCACATTGCTTATGATGGTTTGTGCATTTGGAGGCTATGACTTAGTAATGAAAGCTTATAAAGAAGCTATTAAAGAAAAATATCGCTTTTATAGTTATGGCGATGCAATGTTAATATTATAAGCCTTTTAATTTATAGCTAATATTAAGTTAATGTTGGCTTAACATACAATTTTAATAGTAATGGTAAATTTGTACTTATTAATTTATGCATAATAAAAGCACAATTAAAATATTATTAGTTGATGATGAGCCTGATATTATTGAATTTTTAAGTTACAATTTAAGAAAAGAAGGTTTTGAAGTTCTGTCTTGTAATAATGGGAAAGATGCAATAGAAATTGCAAAAAAAGAATTACCTCAACTTATTGTTTTAGATGTGATGATGCCAAATATTGATGGCATTGAAACGTGTAGAGAATTGCGTGAAATTAAAGGCCTAAACAATGTTTTAATAACTTTTTTAACTGCCAGAAGCGAAGACTATACGCAAATAGCAGGTTTTGATGTTGGTGCAGATGATTACATTACAAAACCAATAAAACCAAGAGTTTTTATTAGTAGGATTAAAGCTTTATTAAGAAGATTAAATTTAGATAATAAAGAAACTAACGGAACAGTTTTTGGCGATATAAAAATTGATTTAGAAAAACACTCTGTAACAAAAGGAAATATTGAAATTAATTTGCCAAAAAAAGAATTTAAATTATTTGTTTTATTAAGCAGTAAACCGGGTAAAGTTTTTACAAGAGAATATATTTTAGACCATGTTTGGGGAGATGAAGTAGTTGTTGGCGATAGAACAATTGATGTACACATTAGAAAATTACGCGAAAAAATTGGCGACGATTATTTTAAAACGGTAAAAGGAGTAGGTTATAAATTTGATTTTTAATTAATCAATTAACTGTTTATACAGCTTTTCGTATTTAGGTAAAATTACATCAATATCAAATTTTTTAGCATGGTTAAAGGCATTCATTTTAAATTCGGCTAATTTACTTTCATTGGTTAAAAGGGTTAATGCTTTTTCGGCCATATCATCAACATCGCCAACTTTACTTAAATAACCTGTTTTACCATTTATATTAACTTCGGGTAAACCGCCAGTGTTTGTACTTATTACTGGCACTTTCATGGCCATTGCCTCTAATGCACTTAAACCAAAACTTTCTGTTTCTGATGGTAAAATAAATAAATCCGAAATACACAATATATCTTTAGGATCGTTTAATTTTCCTAAATTAATTATATCGTTGCATGTATTTAATTGTCTGCAAAGCGCTTCAATTGCTGCTCTTTCGGGGCCATCTCCAACTAAAATTAATTTTGTTGGTGTTTTTTTTCTAATCTTGTCAAAAACTTTTAGTACATCTTCTACCCTTTTTACTTTTCTAAAATTACTTACGTGCACTAAAATTTTTTCGCCATTAGGTGCGTATTTACGTTTATTGCAATGGCAATTTGGTACTGAGTATTCTTTTATATTAATAAAGTTTGGTATAACTGTAATTTTATTATCTATTTTAAACGTATTTAAAGTGTCTTTTTTTAAACTGTTAGATACTGCGCTAATTGCATTACTGTGGTTTAACGAAAAACGAATTACCGGTTCAAAAGAAGGGTCTCTGCCTACTAAAGTAATATCTGTACCATGCAAAGTAGTTAAATAAGGTAAATTAATTTTTTTAGATTTTAAAATTTGCTGTGCGGTATAAGCAACTGATGCGTGAGGAATTGCATAATGAACATGTAAAACATCCAATTGTTCATACATGGCCACATCAACAATTTTACTTGCCAAAACACTTTCGTATGGTGGGTAATCAAATAAGGGGTAATCGTTAACTGCAACTTCATGATAAAAAATATTTTCATTAAAAATATTTAACCTAAATGGTTGGTTGTAGCTCATAAAATGTACTTTATGCCCTTTATCTGCTAATGCTTTACCTAATTCTGTAGCTACAACACCGCTTCCACCATAAGTAGGAAAACAAACAATTCCAATGTTCATAGCATAAAAATAACAATATTAATTCATACAAATGTTAAGCGCATTAAATGCTTTTGTACCTTTACACAATTGAATTATAAATTACATAGTTTAAACCCTGAGCAAACCCAATTATTAAACAATGGCGAAATTCTTCCAATAATGGAACAATTTTACACCATACAAGGTGAAGGTTTTAACACTGGCAAAGCTGCCTATTTTATTAGAATTGGGGGCTGCGATGTGGGTTGCCATTGGTGCGATGTTAAAGAAAGCTGGGATGCAAACATACACCCACTAACAAAAATTAATGATGTTATTGCAAACGTAAAAGCGTTTAACGCGCAAAGTGTTGTTATTACTGGCGGCGAACCTTTAATTTATAATTTAAACACACTTACAAAACAATTAAAAGAAAAAAATATTTCTACGTTTATTGAAACAAGCGGCGCATACGAGTTAAGCGGTAATTGGGATTGGATATGTTTAAGTCCTAAAAAAACAATGTTGCCATTGCAATTTATTTACAAAAAAGCGCACGAACTAAAGGTTATTGTATTTAACCAACACGATTTTAAATGGGCCGAAGAACAAGCAGAACAGGTGAACGAAAATTGTTATTTATACTTACAACCCGAGTGGAGCAAACACAGCCAATTGTTGCCACAAATTATAGAGTATGTAAAACAAAACCCTAAATGGATGATAAGCTTACAAACGCATAAGTATATGAATATTCCCTAAAAAATTTAACTTTAATTTAATTAATGGTATTTATTTTGTAAATATTGTAAATGAGCAAGGAGAAAAAACAGTTAAAAAACTGGTGGTTGCGAATTAAACTATTATTTGATTCAAATAAAAAAAAGCTAATGCTTTTTTTTATTTGTTTATTTCAAGTAATTATAAAATCACAATCAGCTAACTACATTTCTAATGGTAGCTTTGAGGTTTTACACAATTGCAATGCACCACACATTACTGCTATAATTAAAAATTGGATGGCTATTGACTCTGCAACAAGTTTTAGTGGTGGATACTGTGGTATTTGTAATGGAGGAGTTCCATATCCTAATGGAGGTTTTCAGTATCCGAGAACTGGTAATGCTTCTGTTATATCAACATTTTATTGCTCTGCCTCTGTGTGTGGGCCTGGTGGCGGTAGAGGATATTTAAAGAATAGAATGAAAGGAAATTTAATTGCCGGTAAAACCTATTGCGTTAAATTTTATGTAAACATTCAGAATCAATCACCTTTTGGTATTGATGGTTTTGGAGCTTATTTTGGGGACAACACTATTGACACAATAACTAAATGCACCATTCCTTTGACTTATTTAACGCCACAGGTGCAAAACACAAATGGAAATGTTATTACCGATACTCTAAATTGGTTGCCTATTACTGGTACATTTGTTGCAACAGGTATTGAGAAATATTGTGTGTTAGGTAATTTCAAGAGTCATGCCGCAACAAATACAGCATCTTTAAATCCACTCTATTTGCCACAAGAATGGAGCGATGTATTACTCGACGACGTTTCCTGCATCCCAATAGATTTACCAGCCTTTGCGGGGGCAGATATTTTTGGCATACCGGGTAACACGGTTTATTTGGGCAGGCCACAAGATGTAGGCATAGATGAAGCTTGTTTGTGGTATAATTTAAGTAACACAACAACCCCCATTGCCAATGCCGCCGGTATAACATTAACAGTTGCTACAACCACCCAAACCTACATGGTAAAACAAGATATTTGCGGTATAATAAAATATGATACCGTTGTTGTATATGCCAGTGCGGTGGGGCTTAACGAGTATGTCAGTTCGAGCGAAGTCGAGAACGGCATTAGAGTTTACCCGAATCCTGCAAATTCAGTTATTAATGTTGAGTTTTTAGTTTTTAATAAAGATGCATATAAAGTTGAAATAATAAATAGTTTGGGTGAAGTTTTGATTAGCGAAATAAGTAAAACTAAAAACTTAACACTAAAAACTAATAACTTTAATAATGGTGTTTACACATTATTAATTAAAACCGAGGTTGGCACTTTAAGTAGAAAAGTTGTAATTGAGAGATGATAGCATTACAAGCACATATAGGTAGTACAGCGATTACTCATTTCAAAAGTGGCCTTGTAAATTTTTGTCTTACTTTGTTTCAAGACAAAGTAAGGAAGAAAAATGCGCTCAGACAGATTGAAACCCCTTGTCATTGCAGCACACAAACTAGCTCTAATGTGTACTACACATTACCCCTTTTTCGACTAAGGAAAAGTAACGAAGAAAAATACGGCATCAAGACAAAGCGGAACGTAAATATACCTGCCACCAACATCGAAAATAATTAAATTTATTTAGTCGACACTCAAAAAATATTTTTTAAAAATTGTCTTCGTTCTTTTGTCTTGACACAAAAGAACCAAAAAAATCAAGCCTTCATAAAATTTAGCTAAAGTCTTTTTTGCTTTAAAGCTAGATGATTTAAGCCTGCCTTGTCGGCAGACAGGCGCTTCGCGAGAGGCAAAATCATCTTTCACACAGTCCACTCATTTAAAAACAAAAAGACTTTTACACTAAATTTTATAATGGCATAATTGGTTTAAGCAAATCTGCCGCTTTTTAAATAAGTTTTTTGTTTTTT
>Ga0209460_1000129_pt1 | contig 106420 bp, 100 predicted proteins | sample EBPBio132013_DNA_FD_185868 | JGI IMG/M metagenome (GOLD analysis project Ga0209460, IMG submission 185868) | Wastewater treatment Type I Accumulibacter community from EBPR Bioreactor in Madison, WI, USA - Reactor 2_5/13/2013_ DNA (SPAdes)... | ecosystem: Engineered > Bioreactor > EBPR >... | reverse complement strand
GCGTCCACAGTAGGGAAAAGGAGGGGGAAACCCTCGGAAAAGCCAGAAAATCAAGGAAATCCGGCTTTTTTGTTCCGCATAGTGAAATTCGCGGACTTGGCCGGAATCAAGTCCGACAGGCTGCTAGAGCGCTTTTCCGCCGGCTGCTGGTCGGCCCGGGTGGGGATGAAAGGAAACGGAGGCCAATGGCCTCCGTTTCCTTTTCCGGTTCTGCATTCCTGCTGTCGTCGCACGGAAGTTTCACGCTTGACGAACGCAGCGTGCCGACTATTGCTTTTCCTTGCTCTCCTTGACCATGTCGAGGATGGCATCGGTTGCCGCTGCACCCGGCTTGGGCTGCTCGTCCTGTGCGCCTCCGGCTGGCGACCCGTACGCTCCGCCACCGCCGTAGGACGAACCCGGGACCTCGATTTCGACCGCGTCGAGATCAACCTTGACCGCCTTGTCGAGGCCAAAGGTGACCAGTTGCGGGAAGGCGATCAGCAGGCCGACCATGATCACCTGGATGCACACGAAGGGAATCGCACCCCAGTAGATGTCCGTGGTCTTGACCGATGCGGGGGCGACCGAACGCAGGAAGAACAGCGCGAAACCAAAGGGCGGGTGCATGAACGAGGTCTGCATGTTCACCGCCAGCAGGATCCCGAACCAGATCAGGTCGATCCCCAGTGCCTGTGCGACCGGCCCGAGCAGCGGCACGACGATGAACGAGAGTTCGAAGAAGTCGAGGAAGAAGGCGAGGAGGAAGACGAGAACGTTGACCACGATCAGGAAGCCGACTTCGCCACCCGGGAGTCCGGTGAGGAGATGCTCGACCCAGCGGTGCCCGTCTACCCCGTAGAAGGTGAGCGAGAAGACGCGCGCGCCGACCAGGATGAAGATCACGAAAGTGGTCAGCTTGGCGGTCGATTCCATGGCCTGCTTGAGCAGCGTCAGCGACAGCCGTTGCCGTGCCAGCGCCATGATCAGCGCACCGGTCGCGCCCATCGCGCCGCCTTCGGTCGGCGTCGCGATGCCCATGAAGATCGTGCCGAGGACCAGAAAGATCAGGAACAGCGGCGGCACCATGGTCGTCAGCGCACGCATGAAAAGCTTCATTCCGTGCAGCGTTCGCGCTTCACGTGGCAGTGCCGGTACCCAGCTTGGCTTGAAGATGGCGATCAGGATGACGTAGCCGACGTAGAGACAGGTGAGCGCGATGGCCGGGATGAAAGCGCCCTGGTACATGTCACCGACCGACTTGCCCAACTGGTCGGCCATGATGATCAGTACCAGCGACGGCGGCAATATCTGCGCCAGCGTTCCGGACGCGGCGATGATGCCGGTCGCCAGTTTGGTGTTGTAGCCGTAGCGCAGCATGATCGGCAGTGAGATGAGGCCCATCGAGATGACCGATGCCGCCACCACCCCGGTGGTCGCCGCGAGCAGCGCGCCGACGAAGATCACTGCGAAGGCCAGGCCGCCGCGCAGCGGTCCGAAAAGCTGGCCGATCGTGTCGAGTAGGTCTTCGGCCATGCCCGAGCGCTCGAGGATCAGCCCCATGAAGGTAAAGAAGGGGATGGCCAGCAAGGTATCGTTGTTCATGATGCCGAAGATGCGGTCCGGCAGCGCCTGGAACAGTTGCGGGCCGAGCAGGCCGAGCTCGATGCCGATCAGGCCGAAGAAGATTCCGTTGGCTGCCAGGGCGAATGCTACCGGGAAGCCAACGAGCAAAAAGAGGACCATCGAGGCGAAGATGATCGGGGCCATGTTGTTGATCAGGAACTCGGTCATCACAGTTCTCCCTGGCGGGCCTTGATGGCCAGTGCCAGTTCTTCTTCGGCCGTTGGTTTGCTGGGCTTGGCAGTCGGGTCGGGGCACAGGCCCTGCACGAAACCGATCCGTTTGATCAGTTCCGAAATGCCCTGAATGACCAGCAGAAAGAAGCCTATCGGTACCAGCAGGCGCACCGGCCAGATGGTCAGGCCACCCGCATTGCTCGACTGCTCGTTGGTTTCATAGGCGAGGACGAATATCGGCCACGACATGTACATCACGGCAACGGCCATCGGCATCAGGAAGAAGATGATGCCGAAGATGTCGATCATCGCTTGCCCGCGTTTGGAAAACTTGCCGGCAATGAGGTCGATGCGCACATGCTCGTTGCGCATCAACGCGTAGCCTGCGCCGAGCAGGAAAATTGCCGAGAACAGGTACCACTGAATCTCGAGAAACGCGTTCGAGCTGTAGTCAATGGTGTAACGCATGACTGCGTTACCGGCACCGATCAAGGTGACGACCAGTACCAGCCAGATGATGCTCTTGCCAACGCGCTCGGTGAGGGCATCAATCAGGCTTGAAAGCTTGAGTAAACCATTCACGGGATAAACCCTCCTTTGACAGTTTGAAATGCGGTCGTCGCAGACTCGATCGCCGGCCGGTTTCCTCTTCCTTGGGAAGCTTGGCTTGGCCACCGCACCAACTAAGCCACGCACGGCAAGCGCGGTGGCAAGAAGGCGCGCCGATTATGGCACATCTTTCAGTTATGCGAGGGCGATTGTAGGCCAGGAAACCATGCCGGCGAGATGGAAAAAGACCTTGCCGATCAGGTGTTTAGAAGGAAGGTCCCGGCAGACGCTGGCGGCGGCAGTGGGCGTGTCTGGCCGCTGCACGCTGTCGGTCGGTCTCACCCGGAGGCCGGCCGCACGCGCGACGACGTCGATCGACTGGTCGCCTCGCGCATCCGAGTCATATTGATGCCGTTCAGCATCGAATTGACGAAAGCAGCGAGGTCGCGTGATCAGCGTGCCGGCAAGGGTGGGGAAGGCGGTCGGGGAACAGGCGAAGGTCGCTGGCGGGGAGCGATCCCGGCCCTGTTCGATGTGGACGACCATCATTTCGACGGCAATGATCGGATCCATCGGTACGCGAATCAGGGGGTGTATTTGCGGTGCGCGTGTGCCTTCAGCGCTGCCACCCGCTCACGCCGGGTGTCCTGAATTGAGCTACCATGCCCAGTCAGACGGCCCGCCGCGCCCGGAATGCTCATGCCGAAGCCCGCACCCGGGCGGAGCAGAAGCTTTTCCGCGAAAACACGATCCGGACAAGGGAACGATGAATACCAACAGAACCGAAGTCGCCCGAACAACCCTGGCCGTCCTATTCATTGGCGTGCTGATTGCCGCTTCCGGCTGGATTCTGAGGCCGTTTCTGCCGGCGCTGATCTGGGCGACGATGGTCGTCGTTGCCACCTGGCCGGTGATGCTGCGCATACAGCGGCACCTCGGCAATCGGCGTGCCCCGGCGGTGATGATCATGACCCTGCTGGTCCTGCTGGTGCTCGTCGTTCCCTTGTCGCTGGCCATCGCCACGCTCGTCGAGAATGCCCCGCAGATCGTCAGCTGGGGGAGGCTTGCTGCCAGCTTCGAGGTGCCGCCGCCGCCCGAGTGGGTGGCCAGCCTGCCGCTGGTCGGGCACCGGCTTGACCAGGCGTGGATGCAGCTGGCGGTTGTCGGAACCTCGGAACTGACGGCCAAGATCGCCCCCTATGCGGGCAATCTGACCAGGTGGTTCGCCAGGGAGGTCGGCAGTTTCGGGCTGGTTTTCGTGCAGTTCTTGTTGACCGTTGCGCTGTCGGCGGTGCTCTATTCATCCGGTGAACGGGCGGCTGACGAAGTTCGCCGTTTCGGGCGCCGCCTGGCCGGAGAACGCGGGGAAGGCGCCGTCGTTCTGGCCGGGCAAGCCGTGCGTGCCGTGGCCCTTGGCGTCGGCATTACGGCCTTCGTGCAGTCGGTACTCGGTGGTATCGGCCTGGCTATCGCCGGCGTGCCTTTTGCCCCGGTGCTGACCGCCTTGATGTTCATGCTCTGCATTGCGCAACTCGGGCCGACGCTCTTGCTGGCGCCCGCCGTCGTCTGGTTGTACTGGAGCGGCGATACCGGCTGGGGAACCTTCCTGCTGGTGTGGACGGTGATCGTCGGGACCATGGACAATTTCCTGCGTCCGCTGCTCATCAAGCAAGGCGCCGACCTGCCCCTGCTGCTGATTCTCGCCGGCGTCATCGGCGGCTTGCTGGCTTTCGGTCTGGTCGGTATTTTCGTCGGTCCGGTGGTTCTGGCGGTTACCTATACCCTGCTCGAAGCGTGGCTGGACGATGCCCCGCTTGTTGCCGAGGCAGCGTCGGCGAGCATCGCCGAATCGCCGCGGAGGAAAGGGCCGCCGCCTGCCGGCTGACCCCTGCCGACCCGGCGTTCAGCCGGCGAAGGCCAAAGGTCGCCGCGGCGCACCCGACCGGACGAGAGTGGGGTAAGGAGGCGCCATGCTAGAATCCTGCGTCGTCGTCATCACCCATTTGCCGGATCCCTGCCATGTTTTCAGGAATCATCGCCGCCGTTGGCCAAATCACCGCGATCGCCTCTCGTGACGACGGCGCCGGCACCGTTCGCCTGACCATCGACGCCGGCAAGCTCGACCTCGATGACCTTGCTCTGGGTGACTCGATTGCCTGTAACGGCGTCTGCCTGACCGTGGTCGACCAGCAGGACCAGCGCTTCTTCGTCGACGTTTCTCCGGAATCGCTGGCGTGCACCGTGGGCCTCTCCGCGCCCGGCCCGGTCAACCTGGAAAAGGCGCTGCGCCTCGCCGATCGCCTCGGTGGGCATCTCGTCTCCGGTCACGTCGATGGCATTGGCGAGGTGCTGCGTTTCGACGCGGTCGGCGACAACCGGCTGCTCGAAATCCGCGCTCCGGCGGAGCTCGCCAGGTACATCGCCCGCAAGGGGTCGATCACCGTCGACGGCGTCAGCCTGACGACCAACGCGGTTGCCGGCGCCAGGTTCACGATCAACCTGATTCCACACACGCTCGCCGCGACCACCCTGGGCCGCCTGCAGCCGGGTAGCCGGGTGAACCTCGAAATCGACCTGATCGCCCGTTATTGCGAGCGTCTGCTGAACGCCGATGCGGAGCGGTGAGGGCACGGCTTCGTCGCTTGGTCGTGGTCTGGCGACTTTCCCAGGACCCCGGGGCGCATCACGGAAGACCATCTGACGTTCCCTATTGCGTGAAACGCTACTGGAGCTTGAGGGAGCAATGAACCGTTCAGCCGCCCGGACGCGACTCGCCGACCCTCGTCAGCCACGGCAACAGCGCCGCTGCCGCTTCGTCAGCGCCTGACGGCTGCGGAGTCGGCGGAGCGGCCTGACTCCACACGCTTTCCAGCACCGGCCGCAGCCGACCGGAGAGCAGGTCAGCCGCGCTCACTTCCCGGCAGCGTCCGTGCACCTGCAGCCAGTCGATGAGGAAATCCTGCTCGGGCCAGTCTTCACGGCGCAGATAGAGCAGTGGCGTGTCGTTACAGGCGGCTTCGGCGAAGGTGCCGTAGCCGGGTTTGCCGAGCACCGCGTCAGCCGCGCGCAGGAGATCGGCGACCGGGCGACCCAGGGGCTCGAAAGCGGTGGCTGCCGGATGCTTGACCTGCCACGCTTGCGGAACCAGCCAGCGGACGCCGGGGATGGCGGGCCAGGCATCGATGGGCAGCTGCTTGTCGAAGCCGCCGAAGGCGATCAGCACCAGCCGCTCGTCGCTGCGACAGCCGATCTGCGCGTGCAGTGCCTGCCGGCAATCCTTGCCCAGTGCGGCGATCGGGCCGATGGCGCGCAGCCTTGGCAGGTCGGCCATGGCCATTCCCGGCGTTACGCGCAGGAAGGACTCGGCGCCGTTATAGGCGTCGAGTATCTGGCGCTGAATCGTCGCTGCCCAGTCCTCTCTGGCGAAGAAGTAGGCAAAGAGCTCGGCCCAGTTCAACGAACATAGGGCGATTGCCGGGATGCCGGCGCGCGCAGCGCCGGCCAGTGGCAGGTAGGCGACGTCGCTGAACACCAGGTCCGGTTGCAGTCCGTGCAACAGTCGGGCGTCGCCGTCGACCCGCTCATCCCAGTCGGCGTGCTGGCGGCGGTACGCCTGAGCCGTCGCCGCGAGGTCGAGGCTGACGGCGTCGTGCATCACGTAGCCGAAGTCGCTGCTCGCCTGCAGGTGCGTGAAATCAGCGCCTATCCGGGATTGCAGTCGGTCAGTGGGCAGGCCGCTGCGGATGGTCAGGCGCAGTTCGGGCAGACGAGCGGTCAAGGCCGCGAGGACCGGCGCCACCTGGGCCAGATGGCCGAAACCGTGTGCCGAGATATCGACGAAGAGGTGTGCGGGTCGCCCCATCGGCGCCAGTCAGACGAAGCGCGCCAGCATGGCGCCCGGCAACTCCGCCGGCAGCGGGATCCACACCTTGTGGCCGTTGCCCGGCGCGACGCGGATCTCGGCACCAGCGAGATTCTCCATGCGCTCGAGAGCGATGACGCGATTGCCCGACGGATGGATGATCTCCAGCCGGTCGCCGACCGAAATGCGGTTCTTGATATCGATCAGCGCCAGCGAGCGCGTCGCGTTCCACTCGATCACGTCGCCGACGTAGAGGCTGCGCCCCGATTCCGAGTGGCCACGCAGGTAGTTCTGCCTCTCGTGTTCGTGGTGGCGCTGGTAGAAGCCGTCGGTGTAGCCGCGGTTGGCGAGGCCGTCGAGTTCGCCGAGCAGGCGGGGGTCGAAAGGGCGGCTGGCCACGGCGTCGTCGATGGCGCGGCGGTAGACCTGTGTGGTGCGCGCGACGTAGTACGGCGATTTGGTGCGCCCCTCGATCTTCAGCGAATCGACGCCGATTTCGGTCAGGCGCCGGACGTGCTCGACGGCGCGCAGATCCTTCGAGTTCATGATGTAGGTGCCGTGCTCGTCCTCGTCGATCGGCATCAGCTCGCCGGGGCGTTCCTTCTCCTCAAGCAGCCACTCACCGCCACCGACGCCGGCGCCCCCGGACTGGCAGGCGCCGCCCACCGCATTGCCCGCCCCGCCGTCGGCCGGCTTGACTTTGTAGTCCCAGCGGCAGGAGTTGGTGCACGTGCCCTGGTTGGGGTCGCGATGGTTGAAGTAGCCGGAAAGCAGGCAGCGGCCGGAGTAGGCGATGCACAGCGCGCCATGGACGAACACCTCGAGTTCCATCTCCGGACACTCCTGGCGGATCTCGGCGACTTCGTCGAGCGACAGTTCGCGCGACAGGATGATGCGCCTGATCCCCAGCTTGCGCCAGAAACGCACGGCGGCAAAGTTGACCGTATTGGCCTGCACCGAGAGGTGCACCGGCATGTCCGGCCAGGTCTCGCGGACCATGTCGATCAGTCCCGGGTCGGCCATGATCAGCGCGTCGGGTTCAAGCGCCACGACCGGCGCCATGTCCGCGAGGTAACTGCGCACCTTGCGGTTGTGCGGCAGGACGTTGCTGACCACGTACAGCTTCCTGCCGGCGCCATGGGCGTCGGCGATCGCACCGGCCAGCGCGTCGAGGTCGCCGAAGGCGTTGTTACGCACGCGCAGGCTGTAGCGCGGCTGGCCCGCATAGACGGCATCTGCGCCGTAGGCGAAGGCGGTGCGCAGCATCGTCGGCGAACCGGCAGGCGCGAGCAACTCGGGAGAAGCGGAGGCAGGGAGCGAGGCAGAGATGGCGAAAGTCCGGGAGAGGGGCGTGACAGGGGACTAAGGGTAGAATGCGGCGAGTCGCGATTCTAACCTCATTTCTTTCCCCATTTCCCCGAGCACCCGTCCATGTCCGAAGAGATCCTGATCAATTTCACCCCGCAGGAAACGCGCGTCGCGGTCATGTACCAGGGCGCCGTTCAGGAACTGCACATCGAACGCTGCGCCAGTCGTGGCTACGTCGGCAACGTCTATGTCGGGCGCATCGTGCGCATCCTGCCGGGAATGCAGTCGGCGTTCATCGAAATCGGCCTCGACCGGACGGCTTTCCTGCACGTCGCCGATATCCGCGAGCCGCGCGCGAACGACGAACCGCTGCGGCCGATCGAGCGCCTGCTCTTCGAAGGTCAGAGCATCCTCGTGCAGGTCATCAAGGACCCCATGGGCAGCAAGGGAGCGCGTCTGTCCACGCAGGTATCGATCGCCGGGCGGATGCTCGTCTATCTGCCGCAGGACAAGCATATCGGCATTTCGCAGCGCATCGAGAAGGAGGCCGAACGTGAAGCGCTGCGTGAAAAGCTGTCGCGCCTGGTGCCCGACGACGAACCCGGCGGCTTCATCGTGCGCACCATGGCCGAGAGCGCCAGCGAAGCCGAGCTGGCCAAGGACATCGAGTACCTGCGCAAGATCTGGCGCGATATCAAGCTGCAGTCGACCACCGCCGCGCCGCCTGCCCTGCTCTATCAGGAACTGTCACTGGCGCAGCGCGTGCTGCGCGACTTCGTCAACCCCGAAACGTCCGCCATCGTCATCGACTCGCGCGAGAACTTCCAGCGCCTGACCGCGTTTGCCGGCGAGTACACGCCGACCGTCGCGCCCATGCTCGAGCACTACACCGGGCAGAGGCCGCTGTTCGACCTGCACGGCGTCGAAGACGAGATTCAGAAGGCACTCGCCCGCCGCGTCGATCTCAAGTCGGGCGGCTACCTGATCATCGATCAGACCGAGGCGATGACCACCATCGACGTCAACACCGGCGGTTTCGTCGGCGTGCGCAACTTCGACGACACCATCTTCAAGACCAATCTCGAGGCGGCGCAGACCATCGCCCGCCAGCTGCGCCTGCGCAACCTCGGCGGCATCATCATTGTCGACTTCATCGACATGGAGAACGAAGAGCACCGCAGCGCGGTCCTCAGCGAGTTCAACAAGGCGCTGGCGCGCGACCATACGCGCCTGACGGTCAACGGCTTTACCGCCCTGGGGCTGGTCGAAATGACGCGCAAGCGGACGCGCGAATCGCTCGCCCACGTGCTCTGCGAAGCGTGCCCGACCTGCGAGGGGCGGGGTGAAGTGAGAACGGCACGTACCGTGTGCTACGAGATTCTTCGCGAGCTGCTGCGCGAAGCGCGCCAGTTCGACGCGCGCGAATACCGCGTGCTCGGCAATCAGGCGGTCATCGACCGCTTTCTCGACGAGGAGTCGCAAGGTCTGGCGCTGCTCTCCGATTTCATCGGCAAGCCGATTTCGCTGCAGGCCGAGCCCAGCTATACGCAGGAGCAATACGACATCGTGCTGATGTGAGTTGCTCCCGCCGTTCGCCAGGCGCCGCACGACGACCGCGACAATCGACGTCGCTCGGCTTGACCACAGGCCGGCGGGGGTCCTATAATCGGCCGCCCTGAGGTGATGTAGCTCAGTCGGTTAGAGCGATGGATTCATAACCCATAGGTCGGTGGTTCAATTCCACCCATCACCACCAAAGAATCAAGCACTTAGCCCCGGCCAAAAGCCGGGGCTTTTTGTTGGGGTTACGCTGGGGTTACTTTTGCCACAATGGGGTCGTTTGATTGCGGTCGGTATCAATAACGCCGCAATCGTCTGGCGTCCTACACGGATAGGCCGATTTCGCGGCCGTCCACTTGGCGAGGAGTGAGCCGTTTCGCATGGGCGTCCGGCTTGTCTGTTTGCGGACGACACCACCGCAACCCGTTGTGCGATGGAGCGTCCGCGCTTACCTTTTCCTAGGTGCGCACACAGAGTGCGTCTTGAACCCACCGAACAAAGTCCCCCCTCGTCTTGAAGCGTTGATACTCGTTGTCCGGCGTCCTTACAAGCACCGCAGGAGCCGCAAATATACCGCCGCCCGCGTCCGAAATAGTACAGCCTAGCAGGCTGGCTAGTTTTCGGGCATCGGCGAAGATCTCGCTGTCGAGTAGACTCCGTTCGAGTATGCTCCGTGCAAGCTCCTCAGCACTTACGCTCTCGATCAGCGCAAGCTGCGTTGCCCGTCGAACGCCGAACTCCTGTTCAATTCGGTCGATTATCAGAGCCGAATCGACACTAGACCCGAGAACATCAACAAGTTTGTTGAGCGCTCTGGCCGCTGGCCTATGCCCAATCTGTACTAGCGAGCTAGCGTACTTAATCACTTCGGCGTTCGTACCGAAGTATCGCTGTAGAAACGCGTGTTCAAGGTGTTCAGCGACCTCAACTCTATCGGCAAAGGCTTTGGCTTCTAGCATCGAAGAGACAAATGCGAAGGAGAGCGAGGTAGAAACACGTGCAAGGCGGGCACGCAACTCGTGTAGGTCTGGAAAGACAGAGCAGGCTACGCGCCAACGGTCTTCCACTTCGGCAAGGGCGGATGCGAAGGCTGCCGTACGATCCTCGTCACTGTCTGCAGTCAAGTCTGGCTGGCCGTCAGTAGCACACGATCTGTCGTACTCACTTCGACACGCTTGATCACCAAGAATGGAAAAAGCGTGATTGATGAGCGCCATCCTGTCGTGCGCTACGACTGGATCGCCCTTCCATTTATCCGGGTGATACCGCTGCGCCAAGGCGCGATAAGCGGCAATAATTACAACGTCCTCGGCGTCTGGCAAAATGCCAAGGACCGCGTACAAATCCGAAGTTGTCATCCTTAAGCCTCCAAGGCCCGTTTAAAGCACTCAGGGCGCACGATGAAAGCCCGTCTCGAATGGCCCCTGGATGATGGGCCTTCAGTCATCTTCGCACCTACACCGATTCCCGCCATATGTCGACGTCCTCCTTGCGCAGTGATAGCCACCGCCGCCTGCTGGCGTCGAGTTATTCACTGCCTTTGCGTTTGTCATTTTCTTGGGATGGTAATATTACCAGTTAGTGGCTGCAAACTACCTCTACGCGTTTGCGCTGATGGTCATGGCTTGGCTGGTAAGCTCGTCGGTAAGCCCTGCTTTGGCAAGCCGCATCACAAGCTCGGTCTTCACCAGCCGTATCGGGTAACGCTACCAATTAGCGCCTTCTGACCGTTTCGACAAACGCGTGCGCTGACAGCCACGGCCTGCGTGGAAACCTTGCTGGAAACCTCGTCTGTGGAAAGCACCGGCTCGATTGCTGCCGGTCCAAATTTCGCCGCGAAATAGCTCCAAATTTGACAGCCTGCATAAGCCCGGGCGGCGCATCGCGCTCGACTTAGCACTATCGCCCGGCCAGCGTTGTTGCGCCGCCTAGTTGTCAAGCTCTTTGGCAAGCAGTCTTTGACTGCAGCTTTCCCGGTGAGAGTTGGCCCAGGCCGCCTGTTTTCTATCTGTTAGCAGGTGCCGCCGAAGGCGGGCCGTCGCCGCTGTTTTCTCGCTGCGATCAGCGGCTGCATGCGACCGATTTTGACGTATGCGACCAGCGGTCTTTCTGCTGACGCTCTGTTCTCAGCAGTGTATGTCCCCGCGCCGTGGACTAGCCCCGTTGCCGGCAAAAGTGCGCCACAATATGACAAATGTTGTGTGATCGAATCACATTCCTGCGCAAGCCGATCACGTCGACACCCGCGATTCGCTGGTAAGCTCGTTGGCACACATGCTTCCCGAACTTATGCAAGCCCGCGTCGCCTGCTTTTTATCGGTTGGCAGGCACCACGGAAGATCGACTCTCGTCGCTGTTTCCGTGCTGTTAGCAGCGGTAGCGAATGCCGCTTTTGGCTGCGTACGTGCTGTTCTCAGCGGCGACTGCGGTTCGCTGCCGTTGACGTGGGTTGTGTTCTGCTCGCAGGGCTTCCCTCTACGGATGGCTTTACGTCTTGCGGGTGGGCTATCTCTATTTGGGTCAAGATAGCTTTTGTGCCATGTATGTTTTCTTAGCAATAGCTGCAATCTATTCTCCCATGCATTCGGCGGAAACTGTTTGGGTTCGTAAAAACTGCCGCAGGAAAGGCGCCGAAGGCTGCAACCATCGCGACTGTAGGGGTGCCTTTTGCCCCCATCTGGCGAGGCTGAACGCAATATTACCCGTCAGGGCAGAGAGGGATTTGACGGCTTACCCAGCATCACCTATATTGGCATCAGCCGGTTCGGCGCCTACCCAAAAGGGGTGTGAAATGGGGCGTATATTGCTGCTTCTCTGTTTTCTTGCGGCTGGAAGTGCCTATGCAGCCGAGTACATGTGCAAGACAGCAGACGGAAAGACGTTGGTTCAAGCATTGCCCTGCCCGCCCATGACGACAACAACATACTCAAACACCAGACCACCAGCAACTCAAGCGGAGCACGACGCCAGAAACAGGCTGCGCGCAGAGCGGGCTCAAGAAGAGTTTGAAAAGCGTGAGCAAGAGCGGCGTCGAATCTACTACGAACGAGTTGCTGCTGAACAACAACGGCAGCAGCAAGAAGAAATCAATCGGCAGGTTGCGGCTGAACAGCGTCAACAGTGGATGCTAGAAGAGCTTCAGCGCACGCGACAGGACGCCGCAGCGGCGAGAGCTGCAGCTGAAGCTGCTGCGGCAGCCGGTGGAGCGCCCCGCAGACGAGCAATCAACTGTGTGCCGAATGGAATCGGCGGGATGGTCTGCAATTGACGTGGCTGAAGCCTGTACGAAAATCTGTGCGCGCAGCTAGCCGACGCGGGGGCTGCGAAAGCGGTCGAACGTCAGGTTTTGTCAAGTCTTACGGCTCTGATTGTCGATATCGCCGCGCAAACGACATTTGCGCCCTCACCTGAAATTTTCTCAATCCCAAAAGTCAGGTTCTGGCAGGTCTCACAGCTCCGGTTCCTACGTTAGCGACGAGCATCGCCGAAACTAAGCATTTTTCAGCCACTATGACTCCGGTTTTTTGGGCCTGCCGCCGAGTCGCCCATTGATACGTGCTTGCTCTTTGCCCGCCTCAGTCTTCGGACCAGTCGAGCAGCCACCATGCCACTTGCAGCGCCCGTTCGCGTAAATCGATGTCAGTTTGCAGAGCGTCCCGGCTTTCGTCTTTGCGCTACAGGCTAGGCCGATCAGATCGTCGGGATATGCTGGGCTTCTTGGTGGCGGGTGCTGATAGCCGCCTTCCTGCCATTGCTTATGAACAGCAGCGCAGAAGTGGTAATGCTGTCGCAGTCGTCGCCGCTTGACAGGCGTCGATTCGTTCATCGCCGGCCTCATCAGCTGTCTTCGTTACGCTGTAACGTCAAAGTATGCCTCGAATGCCGCGTCATCTAAGTTCGCGTGATTGAATCATCGGCTTCGAGAATCAGCCTTTCAAGCATCGCCCTCCGAGTGACGCCGTGATGCCGTGCAAGCCGGTCTAGGGCCAGATCAGATTTCGTGGTCACCCAAGCCTGCAGGCGTCGCTCGCCGTTGTCGCCGGCTGTTGATCGCCGAGCCCGATATGCTCGCTGTCGTTCCGTTGCTGTCGCCATGCCGCGTCCGTTAGGCTGAAACAACGCCATCGTAACACCGTTACGTTGTAACAATGGTCAATCCCATCTGTCCTTTTCAGCCCACCAGAGCAGCCATTGAGACATCTCCAATTGACCGCAGTTGACTCGGGCACATACACTCCGGTGAAGCGGTTGGATTTGCAGTCCTCTCCTTAGAAAAAGGAACGTTCCAGTTCACACGGTAATTCAGGATGAAGAGCCTCTACGAAATTCTGGACGTCAGTCCAACCGCTTCCGCGGACGACATCAAGAACGCCTATCGCCTACAAGCGATGAAGTGGCACCCGGACAGGAATCTTGATAACCGGGCAGAAGCGGAGCTTCGCTTCAAGGAGATCGGATACGCATACAAAGTCCTTTCGGACCCGGTCAGGCGAAGGAACTATGACGAAGCCGCCACGGGAGCAAAAGCGACGTTCGAAGAGGCCAGCGACGGCTTTAGTGCTGACAACGCCTTTGCCACATTTTTGGCGGCTGTTCTCGACGCGGCGTTTGGTATGGCACTGCAAGGGCAAGACCAAATCAGCATCTATCGAGCCCTTGTGGCGGATGGCTGTCCAGAAAGCATTGCGCAGACGATTGCCTCCCGTGCGCATGCGATGGCCAATCGGCCGAATGAAAATCGCGCCACCAGAAACGCCTCAACGCAGAAGAAAGAAGCCGCTGGCGCCGTGCCGCCAAAGTGGCGCGCTGAACCCTCCGACGATTTGAGTAAGCCTCTATCCGCGGGGCCGTGGGCCAGGCTTTTCGCTAGAACTATCGACCTGGGCGTCGTCACGGTGTTGGTTCTTGCCGCAGAAGTGGCGATGGCCGTGTCGCTACCAACGTGGACAAGTGGCGCCTGGGCATCAGCGTGGCTGGGGTTCTTGTTTTTTGGAATTGTGTTGCTCGCGTATGAGTCAGTTGCCCTTTCCGAATTCGGTACCACAATAGGCAAGGCTGCGTTCGGACTTCGCATCCGCACCGAAGGAGGCCGGGTCTTGGATACCAAGACTGCCTTCCGCCGATCTTTTTGGGCATGGGCCAGTGGCAACGGGTGCTATCTCTTCTTTCCTCTGACGTTTTTCTTCTGGTGGCGCGGGTATAGGGCGCTCAAGACAACTGCCAGCACGCCTTGGGACGACAGAGTGCGATCAACGGTTACGCAGTCAAGAATAGGCTCGTTCAGGTTCTTGGTGGGAGCCTCACTAAGCGTCTCCCTGTTGATGGGCACCCTCGTCGTCGCCAGCCTGAATAGGCTGGCTTTGAAGCAGGAATTGCGGGCGCAATTGCTTTCTGACCAAGAAGTGTTTGGCGAGGCGAGTGCCCCTCGTCCGGAAAGCAGTAAGCAGATGTCGGCAGAGGCCTTTCGTGGGGATTCGCCTCGCACCGTGCCAGGTGCCAAAACGGTGCTTGTGGTCAAAATAGGTCACGTCGCACCGCTGACCGGCCCGATCGCCCACTTGGGCAAGGACAACGAGAACGGCGCGCGCCTTGCAGTCGAAAACGCGAACGCGCAAAGAACCGAGATCAATGGCCACGTGATCCGGTTCGAACTGATTGGCGAAGATGATCAGGCGGACCCAAAGCTCGCTGCGATCGTGGCCCACAGGCTGGTTAATGCGCGCGTCGCCGGTGTCGTCGGCCACTTGACCTCAGGTTCGACCATTCCTGCATCGGCGATCTACAATCAGGCGGGAATACCCCAGATTTCACCATCAGCAACTAATCCAAACTACACCCGTCAGGGCTTCCATACGGCTTTTCGGGTGATGGCCAACGACATGCAGCAGGGCTCGACGATCGGCACCTACGTGACGAAGAACATGGGTGCAAAGAAGATGGCCATTGTCGATGATCGAACCGCTTATGGCTTTGGGCTAGCAGACGAAGTGGAGAAAGCTGCAAGAGCCAACGGCGCGGCGGTGGTCGCTCGGGAGTTTGTCGACGACAAAACGATCGACTTCAAAGGAATTCTTGCCAGAATCAAGGCCAAGAATCCCGATGTAATCTTCTTCGGCGGCCTAGACGGGACGGCTGGACCCATGCTCAAGCAGATGAGGGCGTTTGGCATAAGTGCCAAGTTCGTCGCTGGCGACGGCAGTTGCTCGCCTGAGTTGATTCAGTTGGCCGGACCGGCGTCAGAAGGAGTCATCTGTACGCAGGCTGGCTTGCCCGTGGACAAGCTCCCGAACGGCCAGAAGTTCGTCGCCGACTTTACCCGTAAGTACGGCCAGATCCAGATTTACGCGCCGTACGCCTACGATGCAGTGATGGTTCTCATCGACGCTATGAAGCGCGCTAACTCCGTCGAACCTGCTAAGTACCTGCCTGCAGTGGAAAACAGTTCGTACGACGGCGTCACCGGCAAGATCGAATTCGACGAACGAGGCGACACCAAGAACGGCGCTATATCGGTCTTCGAGATCACGAAAGGCAAGCTCGTGACACGTGATGTGATGAACGCTCAGGCCGAATACCGGCACCTTTCTGGAGGCGCGAGCACTGGCGCCAAAGCCTTAGTTGACGCTCAAATGGAAGACTTACGCCGCATCAATAGCATATTATCTTCAGAGTCGTATCCAACGCAGATAGAAATTCTCACGCAGTTAGTCCAGAGCGGGAAACTACCAACAAGCAGATTTTCGCCTATCATGTTTCGCGACATTGTGACTGCAAAAAAATACTTGCAGACACAAGGGATTCACCAAGCATCTTCGGCAGTTATCGGACAACTTATGGACCAAGAGGTCTGGTGGCTGGATAACGCGGGCTTTTACATTTACTTGCCTAATTTCACAAACGAAGCTGTAAGCGGCATTGCGTATGAATTAGACGCTGGAGCAGACTGCCCGGAGGCACGAAGCCTCGCGCAGCGAAGAGAACAGAAGCACTACTACCTGCTTAGAATTGACCCACCGCTACAGCCTGCCGACTATCGAGTGATAGTCATGCCGAGGCAAGAGAACCTTATCGGCAATAAAGAGCTTCGCGGAAAAGCTATTTGTGGAACGTTAATGACCGCCTGGTAACAGGGCGTCACAGGATGCACGCTCATTAAAAGGCGATTCGACCCAGATTGGATCTCAGAGATAATTCGGCCAAAAGAACAGTGACGGTGCGCGAAGAATGACTGGGGCGGTTGCCTGGGGCTCCTTGTGATGTACTTCGTTCCCGACTGAGGATGTGTATGTACAAAATATTGGCCGCACTGGTTCTTTCATCATGCATGCTTCTACCTCAAGCGCAAGGGACGGAAGCGGTCTTGCTCGGCTCATCTTCTGAAACGTCTGTTTACGTCTACCCGGACACTCTCGGAATAGTGGGTCCAGGAATCGTTAAAGCATGGTCCCTATATGACTTCAGCATGCAGCAATTTGTGAACAACGTTCATCTTTATTCCGTTAAGTCGCTTAACGCAATTGATTGCAGAAATAAGCGAATTGGGATTCTCAATGACATATATTATGCAAGGCGAGGAGGGGGCGGCGAGGTGGTCTGGAACGGAGCCGTCGAAATGTCAGCAATAAAATGGCAATATGTAGCCCCAAAGAGCTTGAGTGAGCTTAAGTTTGACTTCTTTTGCTATCTGGCAAGAGAGAAGTTCGGCGGGTTTTGATCTGTCCTTCTGTCAGCGCTATCACGCAGCCCGTTCCGTCGCGCCAGCAGTATGCTTCATCCATTCGGAGGCAGCAGCCTGCACTCGACCTAGCGAGTGCAGCAACATTGATCATGCTGCCGAACATGTCGCCGTCGTGATCTCGGCGCTCGACCGGACATCGTCGTAGCCGCGCCGCTTGTCAGGAATCGATTCGTTACGACCGCGGCTCGTAGCTCGCGCATCGGTGCAGGATGTTTTGCCTTGGCCGATAGCCAGTGATCGCCGAGACGGCCTCGCCAGGCGCCCCGATTACGCAAACGCCCAGGCGAAGATTGCCGCACTGCGTACAGAATCTTCGGTCATCTAGAACGCTGTCGGCGTGGACGTCCGCGGCCCGCGCCACGAAGTAGTCCCGCCCATCCTCATTACGCCGGCAGTGTTTCAGCACCTCGTCAAGGGTGGTCTCGTCAGTTTCGCCAATCTGCGCCAGCCGCGTCAGAATGGTTGCTTCCTGGTTGCCCGCTAGTACGCCGCCAGCCTCCCGCCGGCCCGCCTCGATCGGCTTAACGGCCAGCGCATCCGGGTAACTGGCGAAGACTTCGGAATGGCTGGCTGGTGGGGAGAACGACACCTCCATCGGGTTGCGGTCGCCGAAGTGGAGTAGCCAGCGGTAGCAAGCGATTTTCTCGTTCGTGGCAGTTGCGACAGTGACAGTTGCGGCTTTTGCGACAGTTAGCTCATTCCCGACTTCAAAAGCCCCCTTTTTGCCTTCATGCGTCGCAAGTGTCGCAACTGTCACTGTCGCAGTTTGTACTCGTTGCCTTTTGCGCAGCATGGCAAGAATGCTCATCGCTCAATCCCCGCCGCTTGCTCTACCCTTTTCCAATAGGCGGCCCAAACGCCATGGCGCACCTCGTCGTCGTCAATCTTCCGCTTGCCAGATAACACTTCCGCCTCCAATTCTGGAATTAGTTCAAACATGGCCCCAGTTCGCCGAATCAGTGCGGGCAGAATGTCTAAAAACCCGGCCAGCGCCCGCTGTTTCTTCTTGCTGCCGTTTCGGTGTGCTGTTAGCCTGCACGCGGCTGAGCATATAACGGCATCAGACCTTTCGGAATAGGCCAGCATTCCACATCCCAAGCACTCAAAGACGTAACACTTACATCTAAAGGCTAACTTCCCGCTCATGACGTGACCCCTCCCAGCGCCGGGTTCACGTGAATGAAGATCCTCTTGCCGTCCTTTCGGACCTGCATGCGGTCAAGGTCGGCAAGATCCTTGGTCGCCGCCGTCAGCTTGTCTTTGTCCCGGACTGGCCCGAGTCGCTGCACGTCGCGCGTCGATACCATGCAGGTGCTCTCCCGCCGGCAATACTCGATCAGCCAGGTATCCAGCCGTACCGCGTCCGCTAGTTCCGCCGGCAGCGCCAGTTCGCCGAAGAATCGCCGCGACTCGTTCAGGTGCCATGCAGCAACAAGACTGGCACTCTGAAATGCTTCCAGCCCGACAGCCCCGATGCCATGCTCGAAAACATGGAATTGCGCCGCTAACCGCACCGCGTTGTCGGCAGACTTGCTCGCGACGTCCCGCACGTCGTACAACTCGCCGCCTGAGCGTAGTTCGCTCTCTACCGTATCGTGGTACTCGATCCATGCCGTTTTTGCCGCCGGAGACAGGGTCAGCATTTGCGGGGTCAGCGCACCGTCGTCGCCGATCGGTGCCGGCCGGTTCAAAATCTCGGCAATTCGCCGGTGGAATGCGGCAAGGTGCGGCCAGTTCGCAGGGGCTTCGGTGAATGGCCGTTGCCCTTGGGTTGATTCAGGCCACGCCACAAGAAAGCGGGCAAGGAAGCCAGTTCCACGCGCCAGCGTGCCGGACTTGTCGAAGAAGCTTCGCAGTGTCAGTTCTTGGATTTGAAGCGCCACCGTCAGCCGCGCGCCCTTGACCGTAAATGACTCCGATGTGCGCCGCCCGATCGATAGCTCGCCACCATCCCAAAGGGTGTTCAGCAGGCCCAGATTGCGCATGACTGAATCCTTGCCCATGCCGTGACTTCCCAGGATCACGCCTGCCTCGCTGGATACCACGCCTGCCGACGGCCATTGACGCGCCAGGCGCCATGCAAGGTTCTCCGGCGTTTCGTCGCCGAGCAGCAGTCGCGGCACTCGTGGCGCTTCTGGTTTGTCGTGCTGAATCTGCGCCAGGTTTGCCCGCAGGCCGTCGGTTGACTTGCCAGCTTTCCCCGCGGCCTTTATCGCTTCGAGAATCCCATTACGCTCGGCAGACCATGCGTCAAGCTCCGCTTCGTAGCGCTCGATTTCCGGCTTCATTGCCTCGGCTTGCTCTACTTGGTAGTCCCGGATCGCAGTCAAGAAGAACTGATCGCACGTCGACTTTCGTTCGCCGCTATCACCAATCGTGAGCAGGAACAAACTGGCCGGCCCGGTCAGCTTTTCGGCACGCTTGACGTCCGCGTGCGCTTGGCAGGCCAGTGAGAGTGCCCCGAGTGCCGATGACACGACCATCGCCAAAGGTGCCTTGACGAAGCCCGCCACCTCTTCCACGGCGGCCCGTATGGAGTCAGGCAGTGCATCAATTGGGTATTCTTCCGGCTCCACTTTCGCCGCCAGCGGTTGCGGATCAGGCCACGCCAAGCGTGCAAATTCGTCCGCTGGCGCGTTCCCTTCGTTGGCTGGAGACTTGCCCCTTGCCGGTTTTCTGCCATTCGCTATTGCTTGTGCTACAGCCTGTGCGCCGCACATCTGCGCCATGTCGTTGAAGTCCGTCATGTCGGGGTCGCGGTTGCTGCCGAAGTCGGGGATTGCCAGCTTGCCGCCGACAACTCGCGCCGCCTCGATTGCATGGGGATCAGGTGCGCTGGTTGCCTTCACCAGATCGGCCAGAACCACCAGCGATGCCGCCGGATAGCGTTCGCGCATCGCCTTCGCCACCGCTGGCAGGTTGCCCGCCGATAGCGCCGCGATGGCTGGGTAGCCGGTCGCTTCCTTGGCAGATAGCACAGTTGCCACGCCTTCACCTATCTGCAGGGTGAGTCCGTCGCCGTCACCATCGGGTAGCGGCTCGGATGCCCAATACCCCGCGGCTTTCGTGCCGTGCCCCGCAAGGGCCGTCTTGCGCCCGTCGCTGTCGATCAGTTCCAGCGTTGAAAGCCTGTCACCTTGTTTTACTGGCACCACCAGCAGTCGCCCGCCAATAGGCGCATCCCCTGACTTCGGCGGATAGCTCAGGCTCTTCGCCGCCGCGCCCGCGTCAATTTCTCGCAGGGTTGCTGTGGGTGAAACGTGCTTGCGCAAAAGGTAGGGATGATCGCCTTTCGCCTCGGTTGCCGCTTTCCAGACTGCGAGCGCTTTCGTGGCTGTGGTGGCACGTTGGCAGGCTGCCTCGCCTTCCTCTTGTGCGGCCCGCACCTCCGCGGCGCGCTTCTGCTCGGCAAGCTGTTCGGGTGTCCGCTCGCGGGAAATGCCATCATCGCGCCAACCATGCGCCTTCGCTTCATAGAACAACGTTCCAATGGTCACCTTGCCGCTGGCCCGGATGCTTTTCCACACGTCCCCGGCATCGCGGGTATTGTAGGAGTCGGCCTGCTGGCTCCATTCGTCCCACAAGTCAAAGCCGGTATCGCCAAGCTCAGACTTGATCGCCATGGCCATCCGCAGCCACCTATCGCGGTCATCGGCGGGAATGAATGCCAGGGCTTCGCGGATGCGTTGGATATCGCCGCTCATGGCTGCCCCCTTTGCCATCCGCGCTTGGGCTGGCGATTTCGTGAAGGCTTGACGCTGTTGGCGAGGCTGAACCAGCCTGTCAGAGGGTCGGTGCTGGTAGAATAGCGGCTGTCGAAGGAAGTGTTTTGGGTCGCGCGGTTGCCACCGTTGCGGCCCTTCGTTTTGTTGGTCATGGTCGCCGCCCCTATGCCGTTGCGCCGGTTTCGCGGGTGCGCTTTTCCAGCCAGGCGACAAGGTCCGCGCGGCGGTAACGCACGTTGCGCCCGATCTTGATGAAAGGCAGGTTGTAGCGCCCGGTGCTACGCCAGACAGAAAGGGTGCCGGGGGAGGTGTCCAGAAACCGCGCCGCTTCCTTCTCGTCGAGAAGATCGCGTACGGCTTCGATGATATGCTCTATGGTCATGGTTCGCTTTCACTAAATCCCGCTGATGTGCGGTATGGAAGCGAACTCTAGAGAAAGGGTAAATGAGCAGGTCCGAACTCGGTTATGGCAATTCCGAATTCGGTATTTTTTCCTTATTTCATGCGGGTTCTTAGCGCATCAGGGATCTTGCGCAGTACATCTCTGATTGTGTCGTCGCTCACGCTTGCGCCGATCTCATCGGTCAGCTTGGCGAGTTGCCTCGCAGCACCGCGCTCTTGATGTTTGATGTCCCCATAGTCACAAAGCGCCGCAATGATAGTTAGCAAAGTGTTGCGCTCAGTTGTTATTAATGGCTTTTCCAAGCCAGCCGAACGGCCGCTTAGGGAAGCTTCGAATTCGCTTAACGCAGCCGTACGAACAACGAAGATTCTGTGTTGAGGAAACGTTGATGCTTGGCTGTAATTCGTCATTGCGTCAGCCCTGTCAAATTGGTCAAATTTTTCGAAAGGTCCGACCGAAGGGTCAACCTCTGGCCAGACTGGGTTAGGCAGCTGCTCTTGAAGCGCATATAGCTGCCCGTTATTTTCGACGCAGACCCGAGATCGCGTGGCTATCTCCAGCGCTTCACCATTTATCAGGCGGCGGTACTCGTTCTCCACCTCCAACCGCTCCGAGCCAATCATCGGCAAGTTCAACACGCCGACGATCCGAACGACCTCGCCCTCCTCAACATGAAGCATCCAATCCTTTACCCGCTTAGACTTGCTGTTGTCGCCGCTTCTGGCAGATCGCCACTCGGGGATGTGGGCGCGCTTTGCGTCGACGTGATCAGCGAAAAACACAGAGAGCCTTAGCGTCCCATCCAATGCCAATCGGAGGACGTCGGCCTCTGTAATTGCCTCTCCGAATACGATGCTCAAGTGGCGGGCAGCGTCGACCACCGTTAGCCATTCCCTGATGTCAAAAAGCTTGACCATCCCGCGCCCCTATTACGCTCGCCCCTTGTTCAAGATGCCGCGCCAGCCGAGCAAGAGATCTCGGTTTTCGCTCTCGGGGATCAGCCTCGGGCTAGGCGCAGCAAAAATCAGGTTTTTTCAGGTCACGCGGCCACCCCAAAGCGCCGTACGTCGATTTCCACGCCCGCTACTGCTGCCTGCTCGGCTTGCTTCAGCAAGGCAGCAGTAACGGCCTCGTCATGGAAAGCTTCGCCGCAGTTTTCGCACACCAGCGCCGGAACCTCGCGGAAAACAATCACCACGTCGCCGCGTTCAAGTGGAACAGTCACAGCGCCGGGGCGGGTTTCGCCGTGTCGGCAGATAGGGCATTTCATGGGTTTTTCCTCGTGGCCAGGTCCGCCAGCCATAGGGCGGGGTCGGGTTCGTAGACGGTAATGATGACGCGCTCGCCATCGCCGGGGTTGTCGGCAAACACCAGATGCAGAGGGCGGTTGCCGGCGAAGCCCAGCCATAGGCAGCTAGGGTAGGGCGTATCGGTCGGGTAGTTCTCGATCACGCGCCCCGATGCCAGCGCCGCGCCAACGTCGGCAGTCGATATGTGGCGCTCAAACATCCGCCGCACGGCATGCTGTCGATAGATCAGCTTCACTCATTGCCCCGTTTCGGGATGCGCACCACTTCAGCCACCTTTTTCATACCGCCGGCCTCCATCATAGCCGCGGTTGCCGTGTTGACGGATGCACGCACCGGGTCAAGGTCGAGACGGGCATAAATTGCCGTCGCCTGCTGACTCTTGTGGTTCAGGCTCTTGCCGATGATCGCCAGCGATGCGCCCGTCTTGGCTTGCCAGCTTCCCAGCGTCCGCCGCAAGTCGTGCAGGGTTACCCCGTCCGCGGTGTTCCTGCCGTAGGGAATGCCGGCCCGTTCCATGACGCGAATTACAGCCTTTTTCGGCTCCTCGATATGACCACTCGCGCCCGTCCCGGGGAAAACAAAAACGGCGCCGTTCTCGGCCGCTTCCTTTCGTGCTTCCAGAATGGTGACCGCTTCAGGTGAAAGCGTCACGTTCTGCGGGGTGCCGTTCTTGGTGTCGGGAATTCGCCAGACGGACTCGCCAAGGTTGATCTCTGCCCATCGCATCGCCAGCAAGTTGGCTCGACGTGCGCCGGTTAGGAGTGCTAGCAGGATGTAATCACGGAAAGTCTCATTCTGTTCTCCCGCCAGCGATTCGAAGAAGCGGGGAAGCTCGTCGGATCGCAGGAAGCGATCACGGCTTACCTTGGCGCCAGAAACCGTGACGCCTTGTGCCGGGTTGGTGTCGACATATCCCCATTCGATTGCCTTGCCGAAAATGCTTGATGCAAGGGCACGAATATTGCGCACAGTGGCCACGGCCTTCCCTGCTTTCTCGGCGTCGGAAAGAGTCCGGGCGATCATTGCACGCGTGATCGTCGTCAATCTCCGCGTGCCAAGGGACGGCTGCAGGTAGTCACGGAAGCGTTGTTGATCGGCCGCCCACGCCTGCTTCTTCTCGCCGTGTCGCCTGCCGTACTCGGCGAAAACCTCGGTGAACGTTGGCTCCCCACGTAGCGCTCGTTTTGCCTGTGCGGGGTTCGCACCGTCCTCGATTTCAGCATTCACCAGCGAGGCCGCCTTGCGTGCTTGCTCGACGGTCATCGCGGGGAATCGCCCGAGGGTTACACGTTCCGGTCCGCCGCCCTTCGTGCGCCGGTACATCGAAAACGTCTTCACGCCGCTTGCCGACACGCGTAGCTGCAGGCCCGGCGCCTTGGTGTCGTGATAGGTTGCCCGCGAACCAGCCGCAGGTAGCGGCAGGGCGAGCAGCTTTTCCTTGTTAAATTGCAGCCTCGCGGTATCGTTCATGACCTCTCCTTATGCCCTTGGGGAATCTGGGGTTACGCCGGGGTTACATTGCAGGTCAGAAACCGTCCTGTTTCGTGTAACCCCGTTAAGGTGAGTTTAGCCGCAATGGCATTCTATGTATAGTTTTGTTAAGGTTCATGAACCCATAGGTCTGCCGGGACTCACGGATTCATAACCCATAGGTCGGTGGTTCAATTCCACCCATCACCACCAAAGAATCAAGCACTTAGCCCCGGTCAAAAGCCGGGGCTTTTTGCTGTCGGGCTTCCGGGGGCCTTTCTGTGCCGCGTTCTCGGGGTGCCGTGCCAATCGGGCCAAGGGGAACGGTTTTCGCCTGCGGGGACGAGCCTTGGGCCGAGCGCGGCAAACTCGGGTCTTCCCTGTTTACGCGGCGCGGTTTCCCTGCCGAGCGCGCACCAAGCATCGACGCCGTCATTGCGAGGAGGCATAGCCGACGCGGCAATCCAGCTCCACCCTCTGATCTTCATTCCGTCGCCACATCAACACCCCACGAGCCAAACGTCTGGATCGCCACGTCGGCTGCGCCTCCTTGCAATGAAGTGCACTCGCGGGTCGGTGCGTCAGTTCCCCCTTTACGCCCAATGGATTCAGGCATTTAGCCCAGGTGACCCGCGGGGCTTTTGCTTCCCGGCTGCCGCGTTGCCGTATACACTCGTTAGCCTCAGCTTGCCTGGATCGCGCGCAGGGATCGTGCGGCGGGCGAGATGTTCCTTGCCAGGACCGCCGATGACCGCAGAGCTGTTTCGCGAAGATGCCACCCTCTCCGCCTGTAAGGCCCGTGTCACGCAGGTCGACGAGCGCGGGGTGCAGCTCGATCGCACCGTCTTCTATCCGCTCGGCGGCGGCCAGGCCGCCGACCGGGGGCTGCTTATCCTGGCTGACGGGAGCGAGCTGGAGATTTTCGATACCCGCAAGGGTGTGCGGCCGGGCGAGATCCTGCATCTTCCGGCCACCGGGCAGCAGGCGATGCTCGCCCACTGCAGGGTCGGGACGGAGGTCACCGCGCAGATCGACAGGCTGCGCCGGCAGCACCACATGCGCTTTCATACGGCCACGCACCTGCTTTGCGCGCTGGTTCCGCACCCGGTCGATGGCTGTTCGATCACTGTGGATTACGCGCGCCTGGACTTCCACATGACCGCGCCGCTCGACAAGCAGGCGCTGACCGCCGGTCTTGCGCGCCTGGTCGACGAGGCTCACCCGGTCCGTCATCGCTGGATCACCGAAGCAGAACTCGACGCCAACCCCGGCCTGGTGCGCAGCATGAGCGTCAAGCCACCGCGCGGTCAGGGGCGGGTGCGCGTGCTCGACATCGAAGGCGTCGACGTGCAACCCTGTGGCGGCACCCATGTTGCCAACACCAGCGAGGTCGGCGCGGTGATCGTCACCAGGATCGAGAAGAAATCGGCGCTGACGCGCCGCGTCGTGCTCGGCTTTGCGCCGCTGGTCGATAGCGCGAGCTGACCGGTGTCCATGGCGTTGCGCGGACAGGGAACGCCTGCTTCTTTCCGGGTGACGCCCCTGGCGGCAATTGTCCGCAGCGCCGTCGTCATCGTCGTCCTGCTTTGCGCGTCGCTGGTCGGCGCCCAGGAAGCACCGCTCCCCGGTATTGCCGACCTGCGCCAGCGGCTGGCGTCGGTCGAACAGTCGGGCGGTCTCAGCACCGCACAGAAAGCGGAAATCACTGCCCTGTATCGGCTGGCCATCTCGCGCATCGAGGCCGCCGAGCGCTTCGAAGACGAGGCGCGCGCCTACACTCAGGCGCTGCTTGACCTGCCTCGCGAGCGGCAGCGACTGCGCGCCGAGCAACAAGCCTACCGGGCGCCGAAAGTCGGCAAGGACTTCGAAAAGCAGGCGCCGGGCGTCGTCGAGCAGGCGCTTCTGGAAGCGGTGGGTGCGGAAGCCATCCTGCGCACGAAACTCGCCCGGGTGCAATCCAGCGTGCAGTCGGAGCGTGCTCTGGCGCTCAAGCAACTGCTGAGTACGGCGCAGGAGGGTGTGGACAAGGTCGACGCCGCCGCGCGCGCCGTCGGCACCTCCGAGCCAGCCGACGAGGCCGAGGCCGCCGCCCGCGCCGCCGCCAAACGCCTCGCCCTGGCCCGCATCGAGGCGCTCAGCCAGCGCCTGGCCAGCCGACCCGCTCGCCTGGCGCTGATGGAAGCCGAAGCCGACCTGCTCGCCGAGCAGCTGGTCAGCACGACCGACTACATCGCCGCCCTGCAGGCGCTGCTGAGTCGGGTCAGCAAAGCCGGCGTCAGCGCGCTGGTCAGCCGGCTCGAGGCGCACCTGCAGTCGCTTGGCGCGGCGCCCGAGGATTTGCGGCGTTTCGCCGAGGTCAATATTCGCCTTGCCCGGTCAGTCGATGAAATCCTCGCCAGGAGACAGCAGGCGGAGGCCGAAAGTGCGCGCCTGCGCGGTGACGTCTCGCTGTTGAACAGCAAGCTGGATACCCTCGATCGTTTGCTCAATCTCAATCAGATCGATCCCTCGGCTGCCTTTGGTATTGCCTTGCGCCAGGAAAGGGACAAGGCTTCGGACGCCATCAATATCGATAGCGCGAGGGCGGCGGCGGAGGGCGAACTGGAGGCCAGCCGGATCGCACTCTTTCAACTCGAGGAGAAGCGTCCGCCCTACGACCTGCCGAGCAAGGCCGCGCTGGAAAAGCTGTTGCGTGGCGCTGCACCCGACTGGGGTAGCGCGATCGATACGCTCCTCGAACAGCGGCGCAGCCTGATTACCCGCCTGAAAAACGAGCAGGCGCGCTACGCCGACGAACTGTCGGCGCTGCTCACTCAGCTCAAGTACTTCTCCGAGCGCTCGCATACCTGGCGCGATGCGCTCGAGAGCCATCTGTTCTGGATTCCCAGCGCGCAACCGATGGGTACGCAGACACTGCGCGCGGCGGCCGAATCGGTGGCCTGGCTCGCGGAAGCGGCGCACTGGCGGGACGTGCGTCAGGCCGTAGCCACAAACCTGGACATCCGCCTGCCCGGATTCCTGGCCGGGCTGGCGTTGCTGCTCCTTGCCATCGCCAGCCGCGGCTGGCTGAAGCGGCGATTGCAGCGCATGGCGTCGCGCATCGGCAACGTGCAATCCGACCATCTGGCGCTGACGCTGGAAGCTTTCGCGATCACCGCGGTGCTCGCGCTGCCACCCGGTCTGCTGCTTTTCGGCCTGGCCTACCTGGTCCATAGCCCTACGGGTTTTGCGCGCAGCCTGGAGACGGCGCTGACGACCAGCGCTGTGCTGATCCTGTTCATGGAGTTCATCCTGCAATTGGTTCGCTCGAACGGCGTCGCCGCCGTGCACTTCTCGTGGAGCCGGTCGACGCTGACGCTGCTGCGTCGCAATACGCGACGGCTGATGCTGCTTTTCGTGCCCATCACCATCGTCATGGTCCTGGTTTCGGTCCATGCGGCTCCCGAGATTCGCGATGGTCTGGGACGAATTTCCCTGATCCTTCTGTGTGTCGCGATTGCCTGGATCGCTTCCCGGCTGTGGCGCCTGTCGCGCCTCAGCCTCGCCGAGACCGACGGCGACAACTGGCTCTGGTATATCGTCTACCTGTGGTATCCGGCACTGATGGCCATCGCCCTGGCGATGATCGTGCTGTCCCTGCTCGGCTATCACTACACCGCTTCACAGTTGCTGCGCCTGACCATGCACTCGATCCTGCTGGTCACCATGGCGACGCTCGTTCACGCCACGCTCGAGCGTGCCTTTGCCGTCTTCGAGCGACGCCTCATGCTGGCCCGGGCAAGCGAGGCGGGCTCCGAGTCGAGCGCGCGAAGCATCGATCGCCATGCCGCGCAACGCGCGGCTGACGCGATTCCCGAAGACGTGCAAGGCTACGAAATCGATCGTCGGACGATCAGCCGACAAAGCCGCGCACTGCTCCGCCTGATCGTTCTGGTTGGCGTTGCTTTCGGCATGGCGTCCATCTGGCAAGGGCTCTTGCCGGCGGTTCGCACGCTCGACGAGATCGTGCTCTGGCGGATGGGCTCGGGCGACGGCACGCTGGCGCCGCAGGTGGTGACCCTGTGGAGCCTGATCGTCGCCGCTACCGTTTTCACCATCGCCATCATCGCCATCAGGAATCTGCCGGGTGCGCTCGAGGTGGCGGTCCTCAGCCGCTTCAACCTGGCGCCCGGCACCGGCTATGCCATAACCATGCTTTTGAACTATCTGATCGTCCTCGTCAGCCTGCTCGCCGCGTCGAACCTTCTCGGAATCGACTGGAGCAAGCTGCAGTGGCTGATCGCGGCGCTCGGTGTCGGTCTCGGCTTCGGCTTGCAGGAAATCGTCGCCAACTTCGTATCCGGCATCGTCATTCTCTTCGAGCGGCCGTTCCGCGTCGGCGACATCGTGACCATCGCCGGGCATACCGGCACGGTGACGCGCATCCATATCCGCGCGACGACGATCAGCGACTGGGATCGCAAGGAACTGCTCATTCCGAACAAGACCTTCATTACCCAGGACTGCATCAACTGGACGCTGTCCGACCCCATCACGCGCTTGATCGTCCCCCTGGGCGTCGAGTACGGCAGCGACACCGAGCAGGTCGTCGACACCCTCATGGAGGTGGCGGGCAGCAATGAAAGCGTCTGCGACGAACCGGCGCCTGCCGCGCTGTTTCTGCGTTTTGGCGAAAGCAGTCTGGAGTTCGAGTTGCGTGTGTTCACGCGCCTGGTCCTCTACCGGAGCATCGTCACCCACGAACTGCACATGGCCATCGACAAGGCGTTTCGCGAACGTGGAATCACGATGTCGTATCCGCAACGCGATGTGCATCTGAGCACCGATTCGCCGCTCGAAGTTCTCGTGAAGGCGCCAGCGTCGGAACCCGGTGCGCCGTCATGAGCGTTCGGCGATTGCCGCCCGGCTGTGCGCGCCGACCCTGATCAGGGCGACTTGCCCGGCTCCGTCGAACAACGCGTGGCGACCGTTTCACGAATGATCCCGGCCAGGCGGCGCACGCCCGGACCGGCAAAATCAGTATCCGCGAGAACCAGATATAGTGGCACCAGCCGTTCACGCCCCGCGCGCAGTGGCAGCGCTTTGAGCAGTCCGCTCGCCAGCTCGTCGCGGATGTGCTCAAGCGGCAACCAGGCGAAGCCGTAGCCCATGCGTATCGCCTGAATCGAGCTCGCCATTTGGCTGACTGTCCAGCGCTGGTCCACCTCCACCGATAGCGTCCGCCGATCGCGGGTCGCGCCGGTGTCGCTGACCAGTACGTGGCGGTGCGCGCGCAGATCACGCGCGCCGAGTTCTCGCCCGAGCCCGTGCAGCGGGTGGTCACGATGGGCGACGGCGACGACCGGCATCTGCAACAAGGGGTCGCCGAGAAAGCCGGGCGGTGTCTGCGGCGCAATCGCCAGGTCGGCCTGGCCGGTGAGCAGCGCCTCGGTCGTACCGCCAAGCACCGATTCGATCACCGTGATACGCGTGCGCGGGCTCTCGGCGCCGAAGCGCGCCAGGCAATCGAGCAGTAGCCAGGTCGGGAAGAGGATTTCCGCTGCCAGGTGAATCTCCGCCTCCCAGCCAGCCGACAGGGCAAGCGCGGCAGCTTCCAGGTCCCTGGCTTCGTCGACCAAGGCCAGCGCGCGTCGGTAGAGCATCTGCCCGGTCGGCGTCAGCACCGCCTTGCGTCCCTGGATCGCGAAAGCCTTGAGGCCGAGCAGCGATTCTATCTTCTGCACCGCGTAGGTCACCGCCGACTGGCTCTTGTGCAGAACCTCTGCCGCCTGCGCGTAGCCACCGGCATCGACGACGGCGATCAGGGCTCGCCATTGTTCGAGGGTGATATGCGGAGTCTCGGGCATGTATCCAATGAATAGATAAAAAGTAGCGAAATATTGTTCTTTTTTATCTTAAGGGTAAATAGTCAAATGAGGGCATACGCAACGGAGCTCGGCGTTGCCGACTTCCCCGACCCTTCTCCCGCCAAACAGGAGGCCCCATGAACACCCGTAACCTGCAACAAGTGATCCGCTCCATCCCCACCTCGGACGGCGCCGGCGTCAAACTCCGGCGCAGTCTTGGCCACGCCCCTAACCTCCGCCTCGACCCCTTTCTGCTGCTCGACGAGTTCTCGTCCGAGAACGCCGACGACTACATTGCCGGCTTTCCCGATCATCCGCATCGTGGTTTCGAAACCGTCACCTACATGCTCGACGGCCACATGCTGCACGAGGATCATCTCGGTAACCGCGGTGACCTGCGCAGCGGCGGTGCGCAATGGATGACCGCTGGGCGCGGCATCATCCACTCGGAGATTCCACAGCAGCAGAGCGGCCGCATGCGCGGCTTCCAGCTGTGGATAAACCTGCCGGCGCGCGAAAAAATGAAGCCGGCGGCCTATCGCGACATCCCGTCGGAAGCGATTCCGCGGGTCATGCTGGCGGGCGGCGTCGAGGTCAAGGTCATTGCCGGCGCGCTGACCGTCGGCGCGCAGACCATCGCTGGACCGATCCAGGGCATCAGCACCGAACCGCTGTTCCTCGACGTGCGCCTGCCCGCCGGAACGTCTTTCGCGCAACCGTTGCCGGCCGGCCACAACGCTTTCCTCTATCCCTACGAGGGGCGGCTTGGCGTCGGCGCCAGCGATGAGCGGCGCGCCCTGGCGGCGCACGAGGCCGGCATTCTGTCGCCTGCCGAGGTGGTTGAACGGCTCGAAGTGAGTGCCGACGACGGTGCTGCCGCGTTTCTGCTACTCGCTGCCCGCCCCCTGCGTGAGCCGGTGGTCCAGTACGGCCCCTTCGTGATGAACAGCCGCGACGAAATCGAGCAGGCCGTTCTCGACTATCAGAACGGCCTGCTGGTCTGATCGTTGGCGCCTGCGCATCCCGGAGACAGGGTGGACAGGCTAGCGAAGCAATTCCCCGCCCCCGCCCCCGTCATTGCGAGCGGGCTGCCGCCTTCCCGTGGCGTGCCGTCAGGGCAGGCGTTGCTCCAGCGCATACAGCGCTTCGGCGCTTTCGCGGCGGCGGACGAGGTGCGCTTGCGCGCCGTCGACCATGACTTCGGCCGCGCGCGGGCGGGTGTTGTAGTTCGAACTCATGGCCATGCCGTAGGCGCCGGCGGAGAGTATGGCCAGCAGGTCGCCTTCGGCGAGCGTCAGTTGGCGGCCGTGCGCGAGAAAATCGCCGGATTCGCAGATCGGGCCGACGATTTCCCATTTGGCGGCATCGCCTGCACGTGCGGCCACGGGGACGATGTCGTGCCATGAGCCGTACAGCGCCGGCCGGGCGAGGTCGTTCATTGCCGCGTCGACGATGGCGAAGTTCTTGACTTCACCAGGCTTGAGATACTCGACGCGGGTGAGCAGGACGCCGGCGTTGCCGACCAGGCGGCGGCCGGGTTCGAGCAGGATGCGCAGTGGCCGGCCCCGCAGCCTTGCGAGCAGGGGTTGCAGGTAGGCGTGGACGCTGGTCGGCACGTCGTCGTCGCTATAGCGGATGCCGAGGCCACCGCCGAGGTCGATGTGGTGCAGGGCGATGCCGTCGCTGGCCAGTTGGTCGACCAGCACCAGCAGCTTGTCGAGCGCTTCCGCAAAGGGCGCCGCGTCGAGCAGTTGCGAGCCGATATGGCAGTCGATGCCGCTGACGTCGATGTGCGGCAGGGCGGCGGCCTGTCGGTAGAGCGCCCGCGCTTCGTCGTAGGCGACGCCGAACTTGTTTTCCTTGAGGCCGGTGGAGATGTAGGGGTGTGTGCCGGCGTCGACGTCGGGATTGACACGCAGGCTGATCGGCGCGCTCTTCCCGAGCCTGCCGGCGACGGCGTTCAGGCGCTCGAGTTCGGGGGCCGATTCGACGTTGAAGCACAGGATGCCGGTGTTCAGCGCCAGTTCCATTTCGGCGGCGGTCTTGCCGACACCCGAGAAAACGATGCGCTGCGGATCGGCACCGGCGGCGAGGACGCGCTTGAGTTCGCCTGCCGAGACGATGTCGAAGCCGGCGCCACGGCGCGCCAGGACGTCGAGCACGGCGAGGTTGGAGTTGGCCTTGACGGCGTAGCAGACGAGTGCGTCAAGCCCGGCCAGTTCGTGCTGGAACTCGTCGAGAGCGCTCTCCAGCGCCTGCCGCGAGTAGACCCAGCACGGCGTGCCAAACTCGCTTGCAATGTCGCTGAGCGGCACCGACTCGGCGTGCAGCACGCCGTTGCAGGTGTGGAATGGAGTCAATGGGGTCAGCGGATCGGGCGTCATTTGCTCGGCTTCTCGGCGCTCGCGGGCACCGTGCTAGAATCGTCGGCAGCCGCCGCCGGGCTTGGCGGGGGTGTCATGGCCACCGGTTGCGGGGGGAGCGTCAGTGATCCTCGGCTGCCGCAGCCGGCGAGCGTGGTGGTTGCCAGCAAAGCCAGCGCAAGATAATGCCGCATAGGTCGAATCGCCAAAACGGGAAATGTTAGCACAGGATGAATGATAGCGAATTCAACGCGCTTGCCGACGCAGCGCTGCAGGAGATCGAGGCGGGACTGGAACGCAGCGGCGCCGATCTGGACTTCGAAATGGTCGGCGACAGCGTGCTCGAAATCGAGTTCGCCGACGGCGGCAAGATCATCGTCAACCGCCACAACTCGGCCAGGGAAGTCTGGGTGGCAGCCCGGTCGGGCGGTTTTCATTACCGCTGGGACGGCAGTTGCTGGCAGGATACCCGCGGCGGCGAGGAACTGATGGCCGCCCTGTCGCGACTGGTTTCGGCGCAGGCCGGGGAAACGGTCGTGTTGCGCTGACGTGCGCTTGCCGACCCGTGTCTGCGCGCCGGCAGCGATCAGAAAGCCAGTTGCAGGCGTGCCCCGGCGACGGTGGCGTCGGGTAGCGACAGCCCCGGATTGAGGATGCGCTGGATCAGCGGCTGCACGATCACGCCGCGCGCCAGCTGCGCCTTGTAAGTCACTTCGACGACCGTTTCACTGCTCGACGACAGCGGTGTGTCGAGGTCGGCCGCGAGCAGTTGCCGTCCCTGCGGGCCGACGTGCGCGCGCGTCGCCGCGATGCCGAACACGTCGTCTTCGCGGCCGGCGAAGACGCCCTGCCAGGAGATGCCGGCGCTGAGCGAGTAATCGATGTTGTTGGTCTTGCCGTCGGTCACCCCGTAGCGCAGGAAGGCGCTCAGATGGCGACTGGAATCGGGGACTCGATAGAGGGTCTGTTCGCCAAGAGCGTAGGCGCCCCAGTGCGTCGTGATTTTCGCGTCTCCTGCTGCATCGACGGCGACCAGCTCGGGGAACTGCGGCGTGAAACGCCAGGCGCCAAGGGCCAGCTTGCTGATCGGTGCGAAGCCGTCGGCCGCGTTGGCCACCGAAGCGGTATCGCCGAGCTGCACGCCCAGCTCGGCCGGCCGCAGGCCGACTTCACCGATGAGCATGCTGCCGCTGCCCTGTTGCCAACTGATGTTCGGGCCGGCGCTTGCTGCACGATCGGTTGGAACGCCGCGGGTGAGGGCCAGCATCGCGTACCAGGCCGGGTCGGGATCGACTCGCAGACGGGCGCCCCAGGTGCTGGTCGGATAGATCGACGGGCCGGCCAGGGTGCCGAAGTCGCCCGCCTCGGCGGACATTCCGAACGACGGATGCAGAAACACGCTTGACGAATCGGTGACGTAGAACTCGGAGTCGATCGGATAGAGGCCAAGGCGCAGCGACGCCTTGTCGTCGGCGAAGGACTGCTGCAGCCAGGCCTGGAAAATGCCACTGCGGTTGACCGGCGCTTCGATGTTGTCGACCCCCATCAGGCTGCCGACGTCTTTGAGGTTGACGCGCGCGCCGCTGTTAGCGATCACTTGCAGGTACGCCATTCCGCCCTGCCAGCCGAGCAGCCTTTCGCCGTCGAGGTGCACGATCAGGTCGACGTGACCCATGTAGCCACCGCCGCGTTTGAGGCCGCCGCTGTTGTTGCGCAGGTAGTCGGCGGTATAGAGGAGTTCGAGCCCGACGCCGGCGTCGTAAAGGCGCTGGCGCGCGCCGTTCCAGTCGCCGCTGAGCGTGCTTTCCTGCCAGTCGGGCGCAGCGCCGTCAGCACTCCCGCTCATCGTCGCCTCGCGCGCCGGCCCGCCCTCGCTTTCCAACTCGTCTTGCCGTTCGCTCGCCGGGTCGCCAGTCGCCGTGGCAGCCATTGCCGACCAGGGCTGGGCGAGGATCGAGCCGAGCAGCAGGATGGCGAGCGCCGCCTGGCGGGAGTGATGGTGAGATCGCATGCTACGAATCCTTCCTGTTGATGAACAGTACGGGCTGCGGTCCTGTCTTGCCGGCGCAGCCGCTGCAGCCGCCACAGGAGCTTCTTGCTCGGGCAGCGGCGCGCCGGCGCACGGCGTCGGGATCGGTTTTCGCAAGGCCCATGCCCTGCGCCAGCCTCGCCGCGTGCTCGGCAAGCGAGAAACGCGCCGCTGTGGGGAGCAGTCGCCAGCCAGAGTAGAGGCCGGCGCAGGCGACTGCGGCGTATACAATCATATCCTCAAGCATGGCCGCCCCCGGTCAGGACGAGTGCCACCCGGTAGGTAACGAACGACGCGAGGTAGGCCAGGGTGAACAGATAGCCGGCCATCAGCAGCGGGTAGCGCCACGAGTTGGTCTCGCGCTTGACGGCGGCGAGCGTGGCCAGGCACTGCGGGGCGAAAACGAACCAGGCGAGCAGCGAGAACGCCGTCGGCAGCGACCAGCTCGCGGCCAGTAGCGGGCCGAGCTGTCCGGCCACGTCGTCGCCGGTCGCCGAGAGGGCATAGACCGTGCCGAGCGCTCCGACCGCTACTTCACGCGCCGCCATGCCGGGAACCAGGGCGATCGAGATTTGCCAGTTGAAGCCGATCGGGGCGAAGATCACTTCGAGCGCCTGTCCCAGCATGCCGGCGTAGCTGTACTGGATCGCCGGGCCGCTGGCGCCTTCCGGCGCGCCGGGAAAGGTCGACAGGAACCACAGCAGAACGGTCAACGCGAGAATGATGTTGCCGACGCGGAGCAGGAAGATTTTCGCGCGTTCGAGCAGGCCGAGCAGCAGATTGCGGCCGTGCGGCAGACGGTACGAAGGCAGTTCCAGCAGCAGTGGATGCTGCAGGCCCTTGCTGACCGTCATCTTGAGCACCGCGGCGACGGCCATCGCGCTGACCACGCCGGCGACGTAAAGAGCGAACAATACCAGGCCCTGCAGGTTGAAGACGCCGACCATCGTCTGCGGAATGAAGGCGCCGATGATCAGCGCGTAGACCGGCAGGCGCGCCGAGCAGGTCATCAGCGGTGCGATCATGATCGTCGCCAGGCGGTCGCGCCAGTTGCTGATCGTGCGCGCGGCCATGATCCCGGGAATGGCGCAGGCGAAGCTCGAGAGCAGGGGGATGAACGAACGCCCGGACAGGCCGACGGTCCCCATCAGGCGGTCGAGGAGAAACGCCGCACGCGGCAGATAGCCCGAGTCCTCAAGCGCCAGAATGAACAGGAAGAGAATCAGGATCTGTGGCAGGAAGACGAGCACGCCGCCGACGCCGGCGACGATGCCGTCGACGAGCAGGCTGCGCAGCAGGCTTTCCGGCATATGGGTGCCGAGGAATTCGCCGAATGCGCCGACGCCGGCGGTGATCATCTCCATCGGCAGCCTGGCCCAGCTGAATACCGCCTGGAACATCAGGAAGAGAGTGGCCGCCAGAATCAGCAGCCCCCACACCGGGTGCAGCACGACGCGATCGATGCGCTCGTCGAAGCGCGTGTCGATCGCCGGCTCGCGGACGCAGGCGGCGAGAATCCGGCGCACCTCGCGCTGCGTGGCGGTCACGTCGGCCGCATCTGGCGCCAGCCAGGCAGCCGCCGGTGGCCGTGCGCCGGCGTGCCCGGGTGGCTTCGCGGGCACGGCGGATTCGAGCTCGGCGAGCAGGTCGCTGGCGCCGCCGCGTCGGACGGCGACGGTGTTGACCACCGGCATGTCCAGTTCGCGCTGCAGCGCGGCGACGTCGATGGTGATGCCGCGCTTGCGCGCCAGGTCGGTCATGTTCAGCGCCAGCATCATTGGCAATCCCAGGCGCTTCACCTCGAGCACCAGGCGCAGGTTGAGCTTGAGGTTGGTGGCGTCGCTGACGCAGACGATCATGTCCGGGCGCTGTTCGCCGGCGAGGGCGCCGAGGACCACGTCACGGGTGATTTCCTCGTCGATGCTGGCGGCGTTGAGGCTGTAGGCGCCGGGCAGGTCGAGAAGGCGAAATTGCCGGCCGGCCGGGGTCGTCAGTTGCCCCTCCTTGCGGTCTACGGTGACCCCCGGATAGTTGGCGACCTTCTGCCGGCTGCCGGTGAGCAGGTTGAACAGCGCGGTCTTGCCACAATTCGGGTTGCCCAGCAGGACAAGGCTCAGTGCTGCTTCGCCGGTACTGCTCATGGCTTCGCCCGCCCGTTGCGCAGCGGAGCGACCAGCACCCGCTCGGCTTCGAAGCGGCGCAAGGCGAAGATCGTGCCGCCGACGCGTACGGCAATCGGCTCGCCACCCGGAAAGCCACGTGCGACGACGCGTACTCGCTCGCCGTCGACGAAGCCGATTTCGTACAGCCGCAGCGCCAGCTCGCGAGCAGCGTCGCCGCCAGCGGCGGCAACGTTGCCGCCGCTCACCGTACCTTCGTGACCCTGGGGAAGGTCAAAAAGGGAAATCAATTCCAATGCGCCATTCATGTCGTCTGCCACCTTCCTGCGAGTGCGTCTGTAGAGCTGCGAATACGTTCGAGCGTTCACGAAAAGACGGCGAGGCTCCGGGAGCGTTGTCGCCGTCAGTGCAGTGCACCAGAGGCAAGGCTCCGCGTGCACAGGGTGCAATATACATGAGAATCATTCGCAACAAAATAGCGTGGCGTGGTTATTTTTGCAGGCTTCGATGGCGCCGGCGGCTCGGTCCGGATTCTCCCGACGAGTGGCCAAAGAGTGGCGAGGGTTTTGGCACGCGTGCGTCAGATCGCCGCAGCCTGGGTCAAGCCACGGGGCTAGGCGTAGAATCGCAGTTTTCGACTCCTCTGAAGCGCTGCCAACCACGATGTCTCAAGCCACTCGGGCGCTAGACGGGAAGCACAGGCAGGCGCCGGCTTTCATGCCCGGCAGCACGAATCCGCTGACCCGTGTGCTTGTGCTGCGGCGCATCGAGGTGCTCACCCAGTCCGTGGTCTTGCTGCTGGCGGTGGCCTGGCTGAAGATACCGCTCGACGTCGCGCCGATGATGCTGGTCATCGCCCTGCTCGCTGCCGTCAACCTGCTCACCCGCTGGCGCCTGGACCGCGGTGGCCCGGCGAGCGAGGGCGAAGTCTTCGTTCATCTGGCGATCGACGCCGGCGCCCTCGGCGTCCTGCTCTATTTTGCCGGTGGTTCGGCCAACCCCTTCGTTTCGCTGTTCCTGCTGCCGCCAACGCTGGCCGCGGCGATGCTCCCGGCCCGCTACGCCTGGGCCATGGCGGTGGTGACGCTGACCGCGTACACCTTTCTGATCTTCTGGAAGCTGCCGCTGCCGCCGCCGCAGGGCGATCTCGCCCAGTTCGACGCGCTGCTCGCCCGCGCCACCGGTGGCGCGACCGAGCACGCCATCCACGGCAGCGGCTTTGCCTTGCACATTCTCGGCATGTGGTTGAACTTCGTGATCAGCGTTGGCGTCGTCGCCTTCTTTCTGACGCGCATGGCCGCCGCGCTCAAGCAGCGCGAACGCGAACTCGCCGCGGCGCGCGAAGCGGTTCTGCGCGACGAGCAGATTCTCTCGCTGGCCACCCTGGCCGCCGGCGCGGCGCACCAGTTGGGGACGCCGCTGGCGACGATGGCGGTGGTCATCCGCGAGCTGGAACTGAACCACGGCAGCGGCGACGCCGAGCTGCGCGAAGACCTGCTGCTGCTGCGCGAACAGGTCGACCGCTGCAAGCAGACGATTTCGCAGATCCTGGCTTCGTCCGGACACGGCCGCGAGGACAGCCTCGGCGCGCTGGCGCTCGACGCCTACCTGCAGCACGTGCTTGACGAATGGCAGTTGATTCGCCCGCACGCGCGGCTCAGCGCGAGCTGGCAAGGCGCGCAGCCGGCGCCCCTGATCGCCGCCGACCGCACCCTCGCGCAAGCGCTTCTCAACCTGCTCGATAACGCCGCCGACGCTGCCGACGCCAACGGCGCCGGCCAGGAAGTGCTACGCTTCTCCGCGTCCTGGGATGCCGACGCCTGCCGGATCGAGATTCTCGACGCCGGTTCGGGGCTCGCTGGCGAGGCGATGCAGCGCGTCGGCGAAGCCTTCTTCACCACCAAGGTCGACGGCGGTGAGCGTTCCGGTGGCCTTGGCATCGGTCTGTTTCTGACCAACGCCACGCTCGAACGCCTGGGGGGCAGGGTGGAACTCCTCAACCGCCAGCAGCCGCCCGGCGGCGCCTGCACCCGCGTCACCCTGCCCCTGGCCCGCCTGAAAGCGCAACACTGAAAGCTGACCCGATGTCCGAGAGAATGCCGAAACTGCCTGACGACGAGCGCTCGACGCTGCTGCTGGTCGACGACGACGATGTTTTCCGCCGCGTCCTGGCGCGTGCCCTCGAACGCCGCGGCTACGCGGTGAGCGTTGCGGCGAGCGTCGATGCAGCGCTGGTCAGCGCGCTCGAGCAGCCGCCCGAGTATGCCGTCGTCGACCTGAAAATGCCGGGTTCCTCCGGGCTGGTGCTCATCGAGAAACTGATCGAGCTGGACCCCAACACGCGCGTGGTGATGCTCACCGGCTACGCCAGCATCGCCACCGCCATCGAGGCGATCAAGCTCGGCGCCCTGCATTACCTGGCCAAACCCTGTGACGCCGATCAGGTCGTCGCGGCGCTCAACAAGAGCAGCGCGGGCGACGCGGCGACGCCGGTAGCCGGCTCGCCCCTGTCGGTCGACCGGCTCGAGTGGGAGCACATCCAGCGCGTTCTGGCCGAGCAGCAGGGGAATATCTCGGCCACCGCACGCGCCCTGAAAATGCACCGCCGGACGCTGCAGCGCAAGCTCGGCAAGCGGCCGACGCGGGAGTAGCCATGACCGGCACTGGCGAGCCCGGCAGCGCGGAACGGATGCGCATCGACAAGTGGCTGTGGGCGGCGCGCTTCTACAAGACGCGCTCGCTGGCGGCGCAGGCGATCGCAGCCGGCCATGTCCGGCTGGCCGGTCAGGCGGTAAAGGCGGCGCGCGAGCTGCACGTCGGCGAGAGCCTCGAAATCGTCGTCGGCGACAGCGTCTGGAACGTCGTCGTGCGTGGCCTGAACGCACAGCGTCGCCCGGCACCGGAAGCGCAACAGCTCTACGCGGAGACAACCGAGAGCCGCGAGCGCCGACTCGCGCAACAGGAGGCCAGGCGCCTCGCGCCGGTCCCCGGCAGCGACCTGCGCGGGCGACCGACCAAGAAGGCCCGGCGCCTGATCCGCGGCTTCAACGACAACTTCTGAACGGCAGGAAGGGGGCCCTGGCCATGAGCTACCGCCTGCTGGCAGACGCTGTCGTTTTCGCGCATCTGCTGTTCATCGTTTTCGTTATTCTTGGCGGTGGGCTGGCGCTGCGCTGGCCGAGGCTCGCAGTGGTCCATCTGCCGGCAGCGTGCTGGGGAGCCTTCATCGAACTGAGTGGCGGGATTTGCCCGCTGACGCCGCTGGAGAACGCCTGGCGGCAGGCCGCCGGCGAGGCCGGTTACGCCGGCAGCTTCATCGAGCACTACCTGCTGCCGATCATCTATCCGGTTGGGCTGACCCGTGACATCCAGTTTGTTCTGGCGGCGGTGGTGATCGTCGTCAACGTCGGTATCTACGGCTGGCTGCTCTGTCGCTGGTGGCGCTCGCGCTGACTCAAGCCGACGTGGTGTTACGCGGGATCGTCCTTGCGTTTGGCGCGCGGGTGCGCCTTGTCATAGACCGCCGCCAGATGCTGGAAGTCGAGGTGCGTGTAGACCTGCGTCGAGGCGATGCTGGCGTGGCCGAGCATTTCCTGGACGGCGCGCAGGTCGCCCGATGATTGCAGGACGTGCGAGGCGAACGAGTGGCGCAGCATGTGCGGGTGGACGCGTGCCGGTAGGCCTTGCGCCAGACCGCGCCGCGCCAGTCGCAACTGGATCATGCGCACGCCGAGACGCTGGCCGCGCTGTCCGACGAAGAGAGCGGCTTCGTCGCTGCTGGCCAGTCGTGGGCGTTGACTGACCCATGCCGCAACCGCTTCCCGGGCCTTGCGGCCGACCGGCACGATGCGCAGCTTGCTGCGCTTGCCGAGGACGCGCACTTCGCCGGCCAGCAGGTCTTCGAGGCACGACAGATCGAGCGCCGCGAGTTCGGCCAGGCGCAGGCCGGAGGAGTAGAAGAGCTCGAACATCGCCTGGTCGCGAATCGCCAGCGGACTTTCGTCGCCCGTTTCGAGCAGGCGACTGGCCTCGTCGGGGGAAAGCGTCCTGGGCAGCGCCTTGGGGCTTTTCGGCGGGCGCACGCTGTCCACCGGGTTGTGCGTTGCCGACCCTTGCTGCCCCAGCCAGCGGTAGAAGCCGCGCCAGGCGGAGAGCGTACGCCCGAGCGAGCGGCCGCCGAGGCCATGGGTGTGCAGCTGGGCGACGAAGCGCCTGATGTGATGCGTCTGGATGGCGTCGAAGGCGAGGTCGGAGCGGGTGTCTGACGGTCCTCCGCTGCCCGATCCAGGCAGTTCGCCGATCAGGCGGCAGAGCGAGTGCAGGTCGCGCCGGTAGTTGTCGACCGTGTGCGGTGACAGCCGCCGCTGCTGGGCCAGTTCGTCGAGGTAGGCGCCGATGCTGGCACTACGCTCGCTGGCCGTGGCGGCGGACACTTCCATGCTTTCAGCGCAGGACGCGCGCCAGCGCCGCCGACGCCATCTCGCCGAGGCGCTCGAGGTAGATCGTCCCCATGCCGCTGTAGAAGCGTTCGCCATCCTCGCTGCCCATGGCGATCATGCCCATCGTGCCGCCGCCGTTGCGCATGGCGATCAGCGCCTGCGAGCGAATGTGCAAGGACGCTTCGCCGAACCACGACGAGGTTTCGAAGCCGGTGGTCGACCCGCAGTAGGGCTGCGCCAGCGTTTCCGCAAACGCCTGCAGTTTCTCGCTGACCTCGGTGAACTCGGGCAATTCCTCGCTTTCGGCCGGGCGGTCCCAGAGGCGCACGGCGACGTGCGGAACGGCGAGATCGTCGCGCAGGTGGAAGTTCAGCGTGTGCAGGACCGCCTGGAAGCTGTTGGCGGCGATCATGCCCACCGCCAGGCGGTGCATCTTCTCGCTGATCGCGTCGTTTTCCTCGCCGAACTGCAAGAGCTCGCCCATCTTGCTTTCGAGCTGCTTGTTCTTGTCGCGCAGCGCGAGCATCTGGCGCTCGGTGATCGAGATCGTTCGCCCACCATGCGGGTGCGGAACGACCATGTTGGCCATCAGATCCGAGTGCTCTTCGAAAAACTGCGGGTTGGTGTGCAGGTACTCTGCGACTTCGCTGGATTTCATACTTCGATTTCTCCCTTGAATACGGTGACTGCGGGGCCGGTCATCAGCACGGGTGTGCCGAGGCCGTTCCAGGCGATGTTGAGCATGCCGCCACGCGTTTCGACGCGTACCGGCGAATCGAGCAGGCCGCGGCTGATGCCGGCGACCACGGCGGCGCAGGCGCCGGTGCCGCAGGCCAGTGTTTCGCCGGCGCCGCGTTCGAAAACGCGCAGGCGAATCGCCTGCCGGTCGACCACCTGCATGAAGCCGGCGTTGACGCGCTGCGGAAAGCACGGGTGTCGTTCGATCAGGGGTCCCTCGTGCTCGACCGCTGCCGTGGCGACGTCGTCGACCAGTTGTACGGCGTGCGGGTTGCCCATGCCGACGGCGGTGATGGCGATTTCATGGTCGGCGATGCGCAGCGTCTGGACCAGGTCGTCACTGGCGCTGAGGAATGGAATCCTGGCCGGCGCGAGGACCGGCACGCCCATGTCGACGCTCACCGTGCCGTCGTCCTCGAGGCGCGGGACGATGACTCCGCAGAGGGTTTCGACGCGGATTTCGCTTTTCGCGCTCAGCCCCTGCTCATGAACGAAACGTACGAAGCAGCGAGCGCCGTTGCCGCATTGCTCGACTTCGCTGCCGTCGGCGTTGAAGATGCGATAGCGAAAATCGACGTCCGGCTGGCGAGCTTCTTCAACGAGCAGAATCTGGTCACAGCCGACGCCGAAGTGGCGGTCGGCGAGCAAGCGCAGCTGCGCCGGGGTCAGCGCGATCGACTGACGAATACCGTCGAGGACGACGAAGTCGTTGCCCAGTCCGTGCATCTTGACGAATGTCAGCTTCATGGTTGTTGAGGTCCGGTGGCAGGCGCGAGCAATGACCGGGCCATTATAAAGTCGTCCATCACGAATCCGCCGCCAATATCGACGCTGACCGAGTCACGGATGCTGAAGCCCTGCTTCCGGTAAGCGGCTATGGCGTTGCTGTTGCCCTTGTTCACGGCCAGGATCAGTGTTTCGCAAGCATTTTCGAGGGCCCGCGCGACCACCCGTTCGACCAGGCGACGACCGATTCCCAGGCGCTGTCGCTGCGGGTCGACGTAGAGCTTGTCGAGCTTCATCTCGCCGGGCGTTCCGGTGAGCAGGCAGGAAACAAAGCCCGCCAGCTGGCCATCGACGGTCAGCTGGTCCCACCACACCGTGGCCATGCCCAACTCGTCGTTCACCCGCTGCGCTCGATAGCGTTGATCGAGCATGTAGTCGATCTGTTCCTGGCTGATGATTCCCAGGTAGGTGTGCTGCCAGACGCGGCGTGCGAGTGCGGCGACCGCTTCGACGTCGGCGGCGGCAAGGGGTGAGATGACGATGTCCATGCAGGCTCCGAAGCGCTCGGCGCATCGACGCCAGCCGATTTGCCCGAGCGGGCGGCGAGCTGCCGCCGGCGAGCGGCAAGTGGTGGCGGTCAGTGACGAGGAGTGACGAGCGAAAAGGGCGAATTGTACCGGGTCGCGTGCCGGCGCGTGCAGGGCACCCACCGTCATTGCGAGGAGGGGTAGCCGACGCGGCGATCCGGTGCCATCGTCTCACTCCTCTGCCGCCGCAGCGACAAGGCGCAGAAGAGTCCGGCACACTTGTCGGCGCTGGAGCGTGTGGCTTTTACCGCCCGGCGCTTGGCCGGGCGCTGACCGCCGCGTACCAGCGCTGGGCGTTGGCGGCGTCGGCAGGCAGGGCGATTTTCAGCCAGCCGGCGAAATCGACGAGCACCATGGCCGTGATGTCGGCCGCGCTGAAGCGATCGCCGGCGAGGTAGTCGCGTCCGGCGAGCAGTCCGTCGAGGCGGGCGAGGAAGCGTTCGCTGCGCAGCTTGCCGCGTTCGCCGAGCGCCGGGATTTGTGCGTAGTTATCGGCGCCGGTCAATGCCCGGTCCTTCATCCCCGGCAGTGAATTGCGCACGGCCTCGGTCATTGCCTGCCAGCCGTCGTTCTCGATGTGCCACACGAGATCGGCGATGAGCGCTTTTTCCGTCGGCGTCGTGCCGAGCAGCGGCGGATTGGGAACGGTCTCTTCGAGATAGCGCCAGCAGCCCTGCGACGAGGTCAGTCGCGTACCGTCGTCGAGTTCGAGCACGGGAACGGTGCAGTAGGGGTTGATCGCGCGGTATTCCGGCGAGAGGTGTTCGCCGTTGCGCAGGTCCACCTCGCGGCTCGGGACGTCGAGTCCCTTTTCGGCGATGAACACGCGTACCAGGCGGGGACTGGGGGCAAACTTGCAATCATGGAAGAGCATGGCGGGTTCTCCTGTTGGTGGGCGTTGGCACGCCCTGTCGTTGCCCGGCGACGCTGGGCCTCAGTCCAGCGCCTCGACCTTGTACGCGCCGCAGGACGCGAGGTCGGAATCGCTGCCCGCGGGCAACTGGGCAGACAAATCGCGCAGCGCGCCGCGCATGCCTTCCTCCAGCACCGGGTGGTAGAAGGGCAGGCGCAGCAGCTCCTGCACGCTCAGCTCGCGTTCGATGGCCAGCGCCAGCACGTGCGCCATGTGCTCGCCGGCCGGTACGCACATCTCGCCACCGAGCAGCCGGCCGCTGTTGCGGTCGGCATAGAGGCGCATCAGGCCCTTGTTGTGCTGGGCGGTTCGCGCCCGGCCCTGGCGCTTGAAGCTCGCCTGGCCGATCACCAGCTGCGCTGCGTCGAGGTCGGCGAAGCGCTGGCCGACGACGGCGACGTTGGGGTCGGCGAAGACGATCGCCAGCGGTGTGCGGCGGCGGAAGCAGCGCAGCTCGGTAGCCATGGCGTTGATGCCGGCGATGTGGCCTTCGTCGGCGGCCTCGTGCAGCAGGGCCGCCCGGCCGTTGGCGTCTCCGGCCAGAAAGATCGGCAGGTCGGCGATCTGCAGGGTGTTGGGGTTTACCGGCGGCATGCCGCGCGCGTCGAGTTCGACGCCGAGCGTTTCGAGGCCGAGGCCAGCGACGTTCGGACGCCGGCCGATGGCGGCGATCACTTGGTCGGCAACGACGCGCACGGCACCGCTGCGCACTTCGATGCCGTCAGCGGCCGGCGACAACTCGGCGCTTGCGCTGGTGTGGAAGGCGAATTCCTTGTCCAGCAGCTCGCGCAGGGCGAGATCGACCGCTTCGTCGCTCAGCCCGGCAAGCCGCGGGTTGGCGCCGAAGCCAGTGACTTCGACGCCGAGGCGCGACAGCGCCTGGGCGATCTCGATGCCGATTGCGCCGAGTCCAACGACCGCCATTCGGCGCGGCAGCGTTTCCAGTTCGAACAACGTGTCGGTGGTCACGATACGATCGCCAAAGGCGCGCCAGGCGTCCGGGATCACCGGTTGGCTGCCGCTGGCGATGACGATCCGCCGGGCGTGGTAGCGGCGCTCGCCGACGGCAACCGTCTGCGCATCGAGCAGTCTGGCGCGGCCGGCCAGGCTGCGCTCGCCCAGTTCGTCGGTCGCTGCGAGCGTGCCGGCGACGAAATCGTCGCGCAGGGCGCGCACGCGGCGCAGCACCGCCGGCACGTCCACGCTCAGCGCGGCGGCGCCGCGGATCCCGAAAGCGTCGAAGCTGTGCCGACGGTGAAAGGCGTTGGCCGCTTCGATCAGCGCCTTGGACGGCATGCAGCCGACGCGCGCGCAGGTCGTGCCGTAGGCGCCGTCGTTGATGAGCAGGAAGCTCTCGCTGCGCTTGTGCACTTCGCGCAGGGCGGCGAGGCCGGCAGATCCGGCGCCGATGATGATGACGTCAAGCGTCTTGTCCATTATTCGGTCCCTCGCTGGGAGGCACGTGTTGCGCCGTTGGCAGGCGGGCGATCGCGTCGGCGATCAGTCGTGATCCAGTTTCTTGTCGGTGAACAGCGTGTCGCGCAGTTCCTTGTCGAAGGCCGCGTCGCGGCGGCGGATCCATTCGAGAACCATCGCCGCGTGCTCCTTCTCCTCGTCGCGGTTGTGCTTGAGAATGGCGCGCAGCTCGGCATCCTTGCAGGCATCCATGCGCTGGTTGTACCAATCCACGGCTTCAAGTTCTTCCATCAGCGAGACGATGGCCCGATGCATGTCGCGCGCTTCATCGCTGAGTTCGGAAACGGGTTCGTGATAGCCTTCGTTTGCCATTATGTATTCCTCCAACAACACTTCGGGTTGAACAGAAATCGTGAATGAATCGGTGCGGGAAGCGTCTCCGCCAATGATCATAGACCATCATCCGCCAGCACAGAAGCCGGATGAGGCATCGGCGCCCGCGCTGTGGGAGTTCGTCCGGCTCGCCGACTACCGCGTTCCGAATCCCGTCGGGGCGAGCGCGGCACTCGAAAAATGGGCCTCCTTGAAACGGCTTTTCCGCGCTGGCGACAGGGAAGAGCCGACGCCGGTGAAGGCCGAAGCGGATCTGCAGGCGCTGTCGGGTGCGCGTTTGCAGTCTCTCGTGCAGCCGATTGACTGGCGTTGTGCGGCGGCAGCGCTGGACCTGGCCCTGGCCGACTGGTTGCCCGACAGGAAACCGATCATGCCGGTCAGATTCGTCATCGGTCAGCCGCATAGCGGTCATCCGGAGATCCTTGCCCACTGGGCCGCCCGCCACCGGGTGCACGCGGTGGCGGCACCAAGCGTGGAGCAGATTCTTGGCGGCGATGAACGCTGGCTCGAAGAGTGGCCGACGAGCGAGCGTCTGTGGATGCTGCCGAACCTCGAACACTGCTATCTGCGCCACGCCGATGGCCTCGGACTCGTGCGGCGTTTGCTCGCCCACGCGGTGAGCGGGGCGCTGGGGCGCGGCGTGATCGCGTGTGACAGCTGGGCCTGGGCGTACCTGCAGGAGGTCTGGCCGCTGCCGCAGCCGGAAGCGCTGACCCTGCAGGCCTTCGACGGGCCGCGCCTGTCGCGCTACCTGGCCGACCTGGTTTCGCGCGAGAACGGTGGCTGTCTGCGCTTCTGCAACAGCGTGACCGGCAAGGAGATTGAATTGGCATGCGGGCCGAACGAGTCGGCAGTCAGCCCGGAGATCAATCAGCTCGCGGTCCACAGCCGTGGCAACATCGGCGTCGCCTGGACTTCCTGGCGGGCGTTGCTGAGATCTCACCCCGAGCAGCAGGAGCAGCCGGCACAGCAGGAGCCTGACTCGAAGCAGGACGTGTCCGACGCTGCGGACCGCGCCGTGCAGCGGGCAAAGGCTGTCGCTCCCGATGCCGATATCGTCTGGGTCTGCGAGAGCGTGCAGGAGCCTCCCTTGCCAGCGGAAAAAGGCGAAGGCATGGCCTTCATCCTGCACGCGTTGCTGTTACACAATGGCTTGCCGGTGTCGGTGCTGCCCGAGCTGCTGCCCCAACCCGAGCATCGCATCGCCTCGCACCTGCTGCAACTGCAGGCCCTCGGCGTCGTTGTCCTGGCCGGCGAGCGCTGGCAGATCAGCGCGTCCGCCTACGCCGTGGTCCGCGAGTTCCTGCGCCGACGTGGCTTCTTGAAAGATGAATTCTGAGGCACCGAGCATGGAAACCCCTCAACTGGCAAAACTCTTCAATACGCTGGACACCGGCACGCTGCTGGAGTTGTTGCTGATCGTTGCCGTTGCGACGTTACTGATCGTCGTTGTGCAGAAGCTTGTGCCGTGGCTTGCCGACCAGCTGCATGGCGCGCATCGACTCTATCTGCTGGCGATGGTGCCGCTGCTGCGCCTGGGCATCCTGGTGGTCGCTTTCATGCTGCTCGTCCCGCGGATCATCGAGCCGTCATTCCAGAACATGGTCGCCCTGCTCGGCACGGTCGGACTGGCGCTCGGTTTCGCCATGAAGGATTATGCCAGCAGCCTGATCGCCGGCGTCGTGGTGGTCGGCGAAATGCCCTATCGCAATGGCGACTGGATCGAAATCAACGGGATTTATGGCGAAGTAAAGCATATCGGCATGCGCACGGTGCAAATCGTCACCCCGGACGATACGCAGGTCAGCATCCCGCACCTGCGGATGTGGAACGATCCGGTTTTCAATGCCAACTGCGGTAAGCCCCAGCTCCAGTGCGTGGCTGATTTCTATCTTCACCCGGCGCACGATGCCGCGGCCGCACGTCTGGTGCTGCAGGACGTCGCCCTGACCAGCCCCTACCTCTATTTTGACGACCCGATCATTGTGGTTGTGCACGAGAAGCCCTGGGGAACGCACTACCGCTTGAAGGCTTATCCGATCGACGCGCGGCAGCAGTTTCGTTTCATCAGCGATCTGACCGTCCGCGGCAAGGCCGCGCTGCTCCGACTCGGGGTCAGCTTCGTCACTGCCCCGGTCGTCGCCGGCAAGCAGGCCTGAGCGAGGCAGGCGAGCGCCACCGGCCGCCAATCCCGGACTTGAGCTTGAAGCGCCTCATGGCACTCAAGGCGCCCCGGGCGGCAGACGCCAGCACGAGGCCGCATCCCTCCCGACAAAACTGGTGGCTTGCCGTGCATGCGGGTGGGGTGATCTGGCGGCGCGATCACGAAGTGATCGCCTTGGCGATGCCTTCCCTGCTGCGACAACGTCGTCAGGGAGCGCTTCGTCCTGAATCTCAAGAGGGAGCGTGTCTGGCCGGGCAATTATGCCAACCCTGCGGAGACCACCCGAGACGTCACCGATTGCATCGTCGGCTTCGACAACAGCGTCCGCCTGCACATCACTCTCGGGCTTCGTCGTGTATTGACAACAGATACACGTCGCCATACGATTAGTGTGTCTGTTGTGTATGCATAAAAGGAGAAACTCATGCGCGATGCCGCCATCAACCTGCGGGCACTTCCCGAGCAGCGGGACCTGATTGATCACGCTGCTCAGTTGCTCGGCAAGAACCGTTCGGACTTCATGCTCGAAGCCGCCTGCGACAAGGCGCAGGCGGTGGTGATCAATCAGGTTTTTTTCAGTCTCAACGCCGAAAAGTTCCGGCAGTTCACCGCCCTGCTTGACGCGCCTCCGGACGCCAATCCGGGACTTGAGCGCCTGATGGCGGTCAAGGCGCCCTGGGAAGCCGACGCCAGCAAGGCATGACCCTTCAACTCAATCCGCCGCAGCCACTGTCGGCCGCCCATCGTCTGGATGACTTTGCGTGCGGCGAAGCCGTGCTCGACGAGTGGCTCAAACGGCGGGCCATGGCCAACCAGTTGAGCGGGGCGAGCCGCACGTTTGTCGTGGCCGATCGGGAGCACCGCATCTACGGCTACTACGCCATGGCCGCAGGTGCTGTCTCGCGTCAGATGGCCACGAGTTCAGTGCGCCGCAATATGCCGGACCCCGTTCCGGTGATGGTGCTGGCCCGGCTCGCCGTCGATCATCGCGCCCAGGGGATCAAGCTCGGCGCTTCCTTGTTGCAAGATGCCGTCAAGCGGGCGGTGATCGTTTCGCAGAACGCCGGGGTCAGAGCCTTGCTGGTACACGCGCTCCATGACCAGGCCAGGGAATTCTATGAGCACTACGGATTTCAGGTTTCACCGGCGCATCCGATGACGCTGATGCTGCGTTTGAGCAGCGTCGTTTCCTGAGCTCAGCAGCCGGCGATCTCCGACCATGAATTGTTAATGGCGTCTCTGTTGAGTTCGTATGCCGTGCTACGTCCGCCGCCAGGCGTCTTGCGCAGCACACCCAGGACGAGCAGTTCGTTGATCTCGCGCAGTGCGGTATCCGGTGAGCACTTGCCGATGGCCGCCCACTTGCTGCTGGTCAGTTTGCCCTCGAATCCCTCGAGTAGGCGGTTGAGGAGTTTCACCTGCCGCGCGTTCAGCGGTGTCGTGGCCCAGCGCTGCCAGAAGCGCGTCTTGACCAGTACGGCGTCCAGGGTCTCTTGTGCGGTGCTGACCGCGCCCCGCAAGGTATCGAGAAACCACCTCAGCCAGTCCGTCACCTCGAGAGAACCCTTTTGCGTGCGCTCCAGGATTTCGTAATAGTCCCGCCGCTCGCGCTGGATTTGCGCCGACAGACTGTAGAACCGTTGCGGACTACCATCGGCACGGGCCAGCAGCAGGTCGCCGAGCGCCCGCGCGATACGCCCGTTGCCGTCGTCGAAAGGGTGGAGCGTGACGAACCACAGGTGCCCCAGACCCGCCTTCAGGATCGGGTGATCTTCGCTGCCAGCGTTCACCCAGTCGATGAGGCGCCCCAATTCGGCCTCGAGTTTCTCTGCTGGAGCCGCTTCGAAGTGAACACGTTGCCGACCGATGGCACCGGAGACGACCTGCATCGGTCCGTTCCCGTCGTCCCGGAGCATTCCCACGCGAATGGGGGAGAGTCCGCTATAGCCGGTCGGAAACAGGGCCGCGTGCCAGCCGAGCAGGCGTTCTCGTGTCAGTGCCACCTCGCAGCCTGCCGTCGCATCGAGCACCATGTCGACCACGCCTTCGACGTGGCGATCGACTGGCGCCAGCGCTCCGACGTCCACGCCCAAGCGGCGCGCGATCGACGAGCGCACGGACTCGGCGTCGAGGCGCTCACCCTCGATTTCGCTGGTCTTGAGAACATCCTCGGTCAGCGTCGTCAGGCTGGCCTGATCCCGCAGTGCGATCCCGACATCGGCCAGTCGGCCAATGAGCAGACCCTGGGCACGGCTGGCGTCGGCCAACGGCCCGGCCAAAGCGGCCAGGTCGTAGCGCCAGGCCGGCCAATCGGGAGCCTGCCAGATGTAGGTGTAATCGCCGTTGGTCATGCGGAGATTATGGCGGGCATTTTACGAAGCGGCAAGATATTCACCGCAATCGGCGCGGAGAATGTTTCGCTATTCGCCGCAGACGCCGACTGCTTTGCTGGCCAGATCATCGAACGTCACCCCATCAGACTCGCGGTTGGCTTTCGGGCCGGCATAGTCCTGCCAGCGGCGGACGATCGTGTCCACGTACGTCGGGCCGAGTTCCATCACTCGCGCGTACCGGCCAGACTTCTCGGCGGCGATCACGGGGGTTCCCGAACCGCCGAAGGCAGCCAATTGGCGATGGTTGCGTTGGAGGCGCTCGTGGACTTCTGGTCGCCGACGGGTGGGAGGCCGGACAGAAGAATGGCCAGGAGAGAGTGAAAACAGCCAGATCGCAGTCGCCGTGCGAATCACCGAAGTCCCCGGGCTTCCCCACGAACCCGCGCCAGTAAGCAAAAAAAAGACCAACCCGATGACGGGTTGGTCTTCTTGTCTGGTGGCGCGTGGTTTCCTGGAAACAAACTCGCTATCGGGGCATGTGAGTACTGGCGAGGGCAAGAGCAGAAACGTCCGGCGGGCCATAATTGAGAAACGCCGTCCGACCGCTCCGTATAGACGCCAGGACCTTCAGCACATTCACTGCCAGCCCGATGCCGACGACGGACCGCTAGCACCGTGCATCACTTACCCCGCAATCCGGCGGCGACATCCCGAAATGAAGCCAATGCGGCCTCCAGGTGCTCAATGATCTCCTGCTGCAAGACATCCGGCGGCGGCAGATCGTCGAGCTTGTCCAAGCTGTCGTCTTTCAACCAGAAGATATCGAGACTGGCCTTGTCACGGGCCATCAAGTCTTCGTAGCTGAATAACTTGAAACGTTCGGTGGCGACGCGCTCGTGGCGGTTTTCCGGGTTGTAGCAGGTGATGAAATCCTGCAAGTCGTCCAGCTTGAGAGTGCGTGTCTTCAGCGTGAAATGCTTGTTGGTGCGCAAGTCGTAGAACCAGAGCCCCTTGGTGTGGATCTGGCCGTTTTTGGGCTTGGCATCGAAGAACACCACGTTCGCCTTCACGCCTTGCGCGTAGAAGATGCCCGTAGGCAGCCGCAGCACGGTGTGCACATCGCAGTTCTCCAGCAACTTGCGGCGGATCTTCTCGCCAGCGCCGCCCTCAAACAGCACGTTATCCGGCAAGACCACCGCCGCTTTACCGTCCACCTTCAACATGCTGACGATGTGCTGCAGAAAGTTGAGCTGCTTGTTCGACGTGGTTTCCCAGAAATCCTGCCGCTCGTAGGTAAGCGCCTCCTTGTCTTCCTCACCCTCTTCGTTGGTGATGGTCATGCTGCTCTTCTTGCCGAAGGGCGGATTGGCCAGCACGTAGTCCACCTTGAGCCTGGACTCGGTGATCAAGGCGTCGGAGCGCTCTACCAAGGGTTCGCCATCGAGTTCACCGATGCTGTGCAGGAAGAGATTCATCAAACACATGCGGCGCGTGTTGGGCACGATCTCGTTGCCGTGAAATGTCCTGTCGCGCAGGAACTCTTTCTGGCGTTTGTCCAGCTTGGCGCCGGGGCGAGTCAGCCAGTTGTAGGCGCCCAGGAAGAAGCCGCCCGTCCCACAGGCCGGGTCCGCAATGGTCTTCATCGGCTCGGGCCGAACGCAGGCCACCATCGCTTCGATGAGCGCGCGCGGGGTGAAGTACTGGCCCGCGCCGCTCTTGGTGTCTTCGGCGTTCTTCTGCAGCAGGCCTTCGTACAGGTCGCCCTTGGTGTCGGCACCCAGGCTGATCCAGCTCTCCGCATCGATCAGTTGCACCAGGCGCGAGAGCTTGGCCGGATCCTGGATCTTGTTCTGCGCCTTGAAGAAAATGGCGCCCAACATGCCCGATTCCTGGCCCAGTTTGTGCAGCGTGGCCAGGTAATGCGCTTCCAGCGGTTCGCCCACCTTGCTGGTGAGGCTGGGCCAGTCGTAGCCCTTGGGGATGCGGGTGTCGCGGTTGTAGGGCTCCCGCGCGTATTCGTGCGCAAGCTTCAGGAACAGGAGGTAGGTGAGCTGTTCGAGGTAATCGCCATAACCCACCCCGTCATCGCGCAAGGTGTGGCAGAAGTTCCAGACTTTCTGCACGAGACTGGAAGTATTCATGCTTCTGACTCGAGCAGTTCGTGTTCCATGCGCCGGATGCCGGCAATCAAAGTCCGGAAGCTGCTGGAGCGATCGTTGTCGATGTCCAGATACTGGCCGATGGCGCGTGAACCCACGATCTTTTCATAGCGCTGGTTCGTCAGTGCCTTCAGTTCCTTGCTCGGGCTACTCAAGCGATCGGGTGCCCTGAATTTCCTGCGGAGCTGTTTTGTGGCGAGGCCCTCGATAGCCAGCGCTTGCTCGACTGCCTTTAAATCGGCCAAATAGAACGTCTCCAGTTCGCGACACGCGATTCGAACCAGGCAACGATCCGCTCTGCCTGATTGTGCGCACAGGTCGCGCAATTTGTCCTTGACTGCCGTGCAATCGGGATGGCTGTCCTGATCCCGTAGCACAATAAAGCGCGCCTGTTCGTTCTGATACCCGCGGAGCTTGCGCGTCAGCTGCTTTTCCAGGTCTTGCTTGCCCTCGAACGGGACGCAACGGTACTGAATATCTTCCTTCAGAAGGCGCGGCAACAAGGACTCCAGCATGGCCTTGGCCGAGGGCTCTTCGAGCAGGAATACCAATTCCATCATAATGGGTCCGCCCCGTCGAAGAAGCCCTGCTTCCACAGGTAACCGAGCTGATCGCCTTCTGCGACATAGGCCGCAATCTGCAGGTTGTCCTGGGCGCGATGGATGCCCGTGTAGCCCTGCTGCTTGACCAGCCAGCACACCTCCTCCAGTTGCAGTGCATTCAGGAAGTCCGGCGAATGCGTGGTGACGAATACCTGACTGCCTCGATTGGCATAGCTGCGGAATTCCTCGGCCAGTTCTGCCATGAGTTGCGGATAGAGCTGGTTTTCCGGCTCCTCCACACATAGCAGGGGATGGGGCTTGGGGTCGTGCAACAGCACCAAGTAGGCGAACATCTTGATCGTGCCGTCGGACACATAGCGGTCCAGGAACGGTGTCTTGAAGGAGCCATCCTGAAAGCGCAGGGTCAGGTAGCCGTCGTCCATCAGTCTCGGTTCCACGGCTGACACACCCGGCACGCGCCGCGCCATGGTGGTCAAGATGTTGGCGAAGGTTTCCCGGTGTTGCTCGTGCAGATAACGCGCCACCAGTGGCAGGTTCTCGCCCGATTCCGACAGGTGCTCGGTTTCACCCGCAGCGTCCTTTCGGCCGCGTGCCGAGTTGATGTGAAAATCCGACACGTGCCAGTTCTCGATCAGACTTCGGAAAGCGCTGGCCGCCTTGAATCGCTCGAACTGCCCCAGCCCCTTGATCGCCAGCGTGTCCGGCGCCACTTTCTGCGTTTCGCGGTCCAGTTCCTCGTCGGGCTTATTGAATTCCTCCTCGTTGGTGATGGCGTAGCCTTCGCCCTTGGCAAAGCTGAGAAAGTGATAGGGGCTGCCGTAGCGGCCCCGCTTGTAACGGAGTAGTTCCTTCAGCACCAGGGGTGAGCCCTTCTCCTCGCTGATTTCCACCGAATACGTCACCAACCGCTCCACCTTCGTGATCTCCATGCGGTATTGCAGTTCGATCAGTATCGTGTCCTTCTGCGGATCACAGCCCCGGCTCAGCACCTCCGAAAATCGTCCGCGCTTGTCCAACGCCTGGCGGACATTGCCTCGCAGGCAGTCGTGCAGGAAGCCGAACACGTCGAACAGGGTGGACTTTCCGGTGCCGTTGGCGCCCACGACGACGAGAAAGGGCGGGATGTCCTTCAAGTGCACATCGCGGAAGGCCTTGAAATTCTTGAGGCGGATGGATTCGATTTTCATGGTTCAGACCTCATGAAGTCTGCGGCGCCCGCGCGAGTTTTTCGCGTAGGCTGATGCGTTTCGCTCAGCGCGGATACGTTCGAGCAGCACGCTGGCGGGTTCATCGTTCGGGTCTTGCGGCACCAGTTGGCCGGCGAAGGCGGTACGCAGGATGTTCTTGCGTTGGGCGGTGGATTGTTTGAGGGAAAGCTCGATAGCTGTGATTTGCTCTGCAGCATCGCGGTCCGCTTCGTTGACCAACCGAACAATCAATGCCTGCTCTACAGCCGGCGGAACAGGGACGGCAAGGCTGCTGAATCGACCAAGGCTGACTTTTTTCTGCGCTACACCCTGTGTCATTGGTTCAATTTGACGCTTGCCAATGTTCGAATTGACTACCGACTTCAAGAAAACTGGGCTCATCAGGTCAGGCCAGCATCGAATTTTGATGCAGTCAGCCGTGATGATTGCGGGAGGTTGGTCGTCCGGGTAAACGTTTGCGTCTCCGGGTGGTTCACCCATTTTTGTGACCAATACATCGCCTGCGGTAACAATGTGAGCACTCAACTCAATGGCTTTCTCTGAGGTTACATACTTGGTGTGCCCTCCGCCGTATTTACCTGACCGAATATTGCGAACGAAGACCAGAGGCACACCAGAATCGCGGTAGTCCGGAACTTTGAGGTTGCTGCCAAATGGGCCTATCGAAAGGCTGTATCGCTCGTCGGATGCGATCTGCTCAATGCTCGCCCACACCCACCGCTCCGGCAAGTCTGGTAAGTCGGTGGTATCCGGTCGCACCGGCTCGGGGTATTTCTTCTGCCAGTCTTTGGGCGGGGTTTTGCCTTGCTCCTTGAACTTGAGGATTTGCTTGGCTTCCCAGCGGGTGCGGCGTTCGGTGAGGATGCGCTCCAGCAGTTGCGCACCGGTTTCTGCTGGCTTGTGATGTGTTCGCCATTCGGCGGTGAGCGCGCCTTCCACGGCAGCTTTCATCAGCGATTGGCGGTATTTCGCCAGCTTCTTCTGTGCGAGCTCGAGTTCGGCCACGCCGGCATCGAGGTCGGAGAGCAGTTCTTCGAGTTTGGCGACGATGCGGGTTTGTTCTGCACGAGGTGGCAAAGAAATAGGCCATGCCTTTACGATCCCTTGGGAAATGTTGGGCTGGGCGCCACCTTTTCCAGCATCCACGAACCCTTTTTCCTGCGACACCAGAAAGTAATAGAGAAATTCCGCACTGGTTGCCTCGGGAACACCTACAGCACAAGCTTGATTGGTTGCAGCATCGATTCCGAAAATGGAAGTCTTGCCTATTGTTGCGCCATACATCGCAATCGCAACGGAGCCCTTCGGAAAGACCTTTGCGCTTGACTCAGAGACGGCTTCATCGGAGATGTGTTCTTCTGAGCGGTAGAGGATACGAGGCCCAAGCTCGCCGGTTTTGAACCACGGAACCGTCCCTGAGTAATACGCAGGATTCGATCTTGACGGAGTACCACCAGACGACCAAGTTGCAATATCTTCAAGGGTTGCTGGAATCCATCCATTCGGCAAATCACTCACGCCACCAACTCCTCACTCATCTCCTTCATGAGCCCATCCAGCTCCTTGCCAAACAGCCCCCAAGCCTTCTGCAACCCGCCCTTGTCGGCCAATTCGGCGTAATCAAAGTCGTCGCGGCTGATACTGCAACTGCTGGCGATGTGCTCTTTCATCAGGCGCAGCCACTCAGTCTGCTCCGGCGCGAAGGCAGTGCCGCGCTGGGCGTTGTGGCGGAAGATCCAGGCTTGGAAGCGCTTGTCCACTTCGTCGGCGAAGGGTTTGAGCTCACCGTCCAACCCCAGGGCGAAGCGCACTAGTGACACCAGATCGGTGAGCTGGCGTTTGCTGTCGCTGCCTTTCACTTGGGTGGCCCGCACGCGGGCGTAGGCATTCCATAGGCGTTCGGTGGTGAGCATCAGTGGCGGCTTGCTCAGGCGCTCGTGCAGGTCTTCGATCATGTCGAAGGTGAGTGTTCGGCGCTGGTAGGGCTGCTGGTAGAAAAAGTCCAGTGCGGCGATTTCGTCCTTGTGCTGCTTCAAATAGTCGGCAAAGCTTTGAATTACCGCTTTCGCCTGCGCTTCGGCCTGTTCGGAAAATCCGGAGAAGGTCACCTGATCCAGGTTGATGTGGTCGATGAGTTGCTCGCGCTCGCGGCGGGCGCTTTCGATCTCGTCACGCAACGCGGGCTGGTCGAAGGGCGCGCAGGCGGCGGCCACGCGTTCGGCGCGGGCGGCTTCAATCTCTTCCGGCAGGAGGGTGTCTTCACTGCGGGTGATGCCCTTGGCCCTGGCGGTGGCCAGCGCGGCTTGCACGATGGCGTCGGGGTTCAGCGCGGCAATCAGACCCTTGCCCAGTTCAGCCATGGGAATACCACCGCTGGCCTTTTCGATGCGCACCTGCGCCTTGTCGTCCAGTTGTTTGGCCAGACGCAGCAGGCGATTGGCGAGCGAGAGCACGGTGTCGTCGTCGCGGCTGCCCATCGCCACGCCTTGCAACAGGTCTTTCAGCGCCACGCCGGGCTTCTTCTCCAACGGGCGGCTTTCAGTCTTGAGGGATTTCTCCACGCCCACGGCGTCGATCAGCACGAAGCGCGTCTTGGCGCCTTCTGCGCTGTTGCTGACGCGCTTGAGGCTGTCGCCATCCAGGCTGCGCACGCCTCGGCCCTTCATTTGCTCGTAGTAGCCCCTGCTGCGCACGTCTCGCATGAAGAGCAGCACTTCCAGTGGCTTGACGTCGGTGCCGGTGGCGATCATGTCCACGGTGACGGCAATGCGCGGGTTGTAGTCGTTGCGAAAGCTGCTGAGGATGCTTTCGGCGTCTTCTTCGGCGCGGTAAGTGACCTTCTTGCAGAAGGCATTCCCTTGACCGTAGACCTCGCGCAGGATGTTGATGATGTCGTCGGCGTGGCTGTCGGTCTTGGCAAAGATCAGGGTCTTGGGCGTCTCTTTGCGCGTCGGGAAGATCTGCGTTTCCACGGCGGTTTTCATGGCCTGGATCACTTTGCGGATCTGGCTCACGTTGACCACCGAGCGGTCCAGCTCCTTCCCGGTGTAAGCCGTGTCTTCTTCGGTTTCACCCCAGCGCTTCTTGCGGGTTTGGCGGTCACGGTGGTCCACCCATTCCTTGGCCTTGAGCTCGGCGCCTTTCTGGGTGATTTCGGTTTCGATCTCATACACGTCGTAGCCGACGTTGACGCCATCGGCCACCGACTGCTCGTAGGTGTATTCGGCGACGATGTTCTCGTTGAAGAAGCCGAAGGTGCGCTTGTCGGGCGTGGCGGTGAGGCCGATCAGGCTGGCATCGAAGTAGTCGAGCACCTGCTTCCACAGGTTGTAGATGCTGCGGTGGCACTCGTCGATGATGATGAAGTCGAAGGTTTCCACCGGCACGGCCGGGTTGTAGCGGACGAACTTTTCCTGTTTGGCGGTTTGCTGCACTTCGCTGAGCGACACGTCTTCGGCCGATTCGTCAATCGGCTCGCCGCTCAGGATGGAGTACATGCGCTGGATGGTGCTGATGCACACCTGCGAGTGCGGGTCGATGTTGGGTGAGGCCAACCGCTGCACGTTGTAGAGCTCGGTGAACTTGCGGCCATCATCCGGCGGTGTGTAGGCCATGAATTCCTGATGCGCCTGTTTGCCGAGGTTGCGGGTATCGACCAGAAACAGGATGCGCTTGGCGCCGCCGAACTTGAGCAGGCGATAGACCGAGGTGATGGCGGTGAAGGTCTTGCCAGCGCCGGTGGCCATGTGCACGAGGGCGTGGGGTTTGTCCAGCGCAAGAGACCTCTCCAGCCCGGTGACGGCGCTGATCTGGCAGTCGCGCAGGTTCCTTTCAGGCAGCACGGGCATTTGCTCGGCCAAGCGCCGGCGCAGGGTGTCAGGCTGCGCCAGCCAGGCGTCCAGGGTTTCTGGCTTAAAGAAGTGGAAGATTTCGCGCGAACGAGGCGCGGGGTCGGCGTTGTCGGTGAAGCGGATGATCTGGCCAGTGGCCTCGAACAGGAAGCGCAGGGGCGTGTTGTCCTTGCGCCATTTGAGATTGGCGGTGGCGTAGCGCTCGGTCTGAGCTTCCGCCACGGTCAGGTTTTCGCCCGCGCTGTCCTTCTTGGCTTCGATCACGCCCACCGCACGGCGGTTGACGAACAGCACGTAGTCGGCCGGGCCACTGTCGGTGGGGTATTCGCGCACGGCCACGCCCAGGCCTGCCGCCAAATTGAGCTGCTTCATGTCCTGGATGAACCAGCCGGCTTGCCCCAGCTTCTGGTCAATCTGCTGGCGTGCCTTGGTTTCCGGCGTCATGAGTGTTCCTCCTGCACCCCGTACGGGTCTATCGCCCACGACGCACGGTGCAAGGGCAATACAACTCTTTGATTGATGGAGCCAGCGCCGGCGTATCGCCCACCGGCTATCGCCCAGCTATCGCCGATATGGCGCAAGTTGTCCGATAGCCGGTTCATGACACCGCCCAGTACCGCCGCCAGCGGTAGTTGCCTTCGAAGCGCACCGCCCCCCGCCCGATCAAGTCTTCCAGCGCGCGTTTGACTTGCTTGGGGTGGATCTCCCCGCCAACGCGTCTATGGATGTCGCTGATTGCGGATTCGGGGTAACGCTGCAGGTCTTCAAGCACCAGTGCCGCCAAACGATGCGGCTCGATGCGCTTGAGAGTGGTCTCGCCGGTGAACTTGAGGCTGCGCAGCAGGCCTGAATCAACAAAATAGCGCGTGGCCTGGGTGCGGCCGGCGCTCTGCACCAGATGCCAGTCCAGCAGGCGCTTGAGCCAGGGCTGGAGTGCTTCGACCGATGGCAGTTCGAGGGTGGTTGCCAGCTCGCGGGCGGTCAGTGCGTCGTGCTGGGCCAGCAGGCCCAGAGCGATACGCTCGCGCTGGGCGAGCTGGTAGGTCTGATCTGCCTTGGCGATGAAGTCGATGACCTCGGGCTTCAGGATGCGGCGGCGTACGGTGACCTGCACGCGATCGTGCGTTTCGATCAGCTCCGGTGCGGGGCGGCCTTGCGACAGCAGCACCTCGAAGATCTTGTCGAAGCCACTGCCTTCACGTTCCATCAGCTTCAGGTCGTGGAACAGACGGGCCAGGTGCTCGTTTCGGCGCACGGTGGTGTGCAGCACGTTCTGCGGCGTGACACCCAGTGGCAGCGGGCCGGGGTTGACCACCTCCAGTCGGTCCGGGTGCAGATTCAGGAAGATGTCGCCGCGCTGGGTGTAGGGGCGGTGCACCAGTGCGTTGACCAGGAGCTCACGCACCACGATTTCGTCGAAGGCGGGCACGTTTTGGCGGTACAGGCCATCGGGTAGTTCGTACCGCTCGCGGAAATCCGGCACCTCCAGCCAGACTGCCTCGATCAGCTCCATCGGGCTCTGCGTGTGGTCGTCCCACACCAGCTTGTTGACCTTCTGGCCGCGCTCGTCGTACTTGATGAACTGGATGACCGGTGCCGTGGTCAGTTGGGCGCGGTGATGCTGGCGGCCAAGGCACAGCACGCCCAAGTTGGTGAGGTCGTGCCCCCGCGCGAGCTGATAGTGGTCGAGCAGCTCGTCGTCGGTCTTTTCCTTGACAGAGGCTTTGACACGTTCAGAGGCGCGCAAAGCCTGCAGCAGCTTGTCGCGCTTGGCGGCATCCGCCTCGACGCGCGGAAAATGCAGGGTGGTCTGCGTATCCCACGGTAGCGCGGAACGCTCGCTGGCCAGTCGCATCACGTCGTCGCCTGTGACGGGCTTGCTCTGATCGGCCACGCGCAGGAAATACCTGCCGTCAGTGGTGGAGGCCACGGCCATGGCCCGGGGAACGCGCAACTCGATGTACTGGCCGCCATTGGGGGCGGTGACGACATCGGCCAGCACTGCAAGGTTGACGGTGCGCTCGGCCAGCTTGCGCCGCACGGTGTCGGGCAGGTCGGCGGGGATCTGTTGACCGGCTGGCGGCGCATCCTGCCCGTCCTCGATGCCCAGCAGTAGCCGACCGCCCGTTGCATTGGCAAAGGCAATGCAATCCTTGGCGATTTCGTTCCAGTCTGCCGTCTTGCCGGTCACTGCTCGCAAGGACTTCTGGTCGAGGAGTTGCCCTTCCTGACTCAAGAGATATCCCCCAATCTATTGTTCATGGCCTGCCGCCTCCGGGCTGATCTTTTCTGTCGTCGGCACAAGTGGCACGTACCCAGCCATCCCCTTCGGAAATCTTGAACTTCCACAGCCGCCCAAGCCTGTGCGCCGGAAGGCCTTTACTGTCGATCCATCGATAAATCGAGTCCCGCGACCCCGAGATGCGCGGCGATCTGCTCGACTGAAAGGTGCTCGGAAAATATTGCATTGTCGTTTTTGCGTCGCCTCTTGTAACCCACCAACTCCGCGCTAAGGATCCAAAGTTCGGAGCGTCGCTCAAGCTCGAGGCGAGCCTCTTGGATATGCATTCCTCATCAAGGTGATCGCATTAGCCGCGTAGTTTGCCTTCTCCCTCAACCACCGCCGCTACCTCGTTGCCCGGAAAGCCTTTTTGCAGTTCCTGTTGGCTGTCACGGTTGGAGAGTATCCGGCCAGAGGAAGAACGGACCGAACTTGGGACTCATTCGGAACTCACCGCCGACTTCTTTGCCCTTGTCAGTGAGGTAATGCTTTCCTTCCCGCGACTCCAACAAGCCGGATTGCACGAACTTTTCCGTAAGCTCGTTGGTTTTCATTCCCAATCGTTTGGCAAGCTTCGAAGTGGTCAGTTTTTCGGCTGACGTGTCCTCCATCTCGGTCTTGCTTTCGGTCTCACTCGATACTCGTTCCAGAGAAATGCGAACCTCTTCGCTGATACGAATGATGCGTTGCGCTTCCTCGTAGGCGTCTTTGTAGAGCTCGGCGTCGTCGGTGCGGCGAATCAGCACGCCCATTTCGTTGTTGTTGACTTGGCTGAACTCGTAGAGATTGAGGCTGGCGATGATGCAAAGCTCCTCGTTCAAGTAGCACTTGGCATGGAGGTTCTTGCAGAAACTCGTGCGAATGTAGGTCAGACCCTTCAGCCAGTTGATTTCCTCAGGCTGGAGTTCACTCTTGCCATAGACAATACGTACGTCAATTTTTAAGCGGTTCTTGTCTGCGAGGAGTTCCTTGATGCGATCATTGAGTTTCAGAAACGGGCTGATCAGGATGAGCCGGTCTTTGGCGCCCTTGATGAGTTCTTCGAGGAAGTAGTTGGTAGCACTGGTGTTCAGAAATTTTGCCATTTCGCGATCTCGGCTGTGCGACGGTTAGGTCTGGTGTGACGAGCAAACGGGATAGGGAGCGGCCTCGCGACGTCTTTGCTAACGCCACCGTGCGTAGAGGGAGATGAACGGCGGCTCGGCGGCTTGAGTCGATTGGCATGAAGTGGAGCTTAGCACCAAAGTCGCCAATTTCAGCCGAACGGTCTCGAGTCGTACGTAACGCCAACGTCACTTCGGTGCAGTCGCAAGGTATGGACCACCAGACTCGCTCAATGGCTACTCGCCGCAATATAGATTTACTCCCTTGCCTCCTTCACTTCCTTGGCCACCTCATCGATTCCGGCATCGCGGTTCTTCTCGATGAAGTTGAAGACTCAGCGCACGATCGCCCACCCTGGTAGGCCGCAGCCGAAGATCAAGCCGCCGAGCGCTACGAGGCCGGTCACCGAATCCACCCACTCCTGCAACCGGAAATACTGGACGGCGATCGCACCGCCGCCGATTCCGGTGACGACGGTGCTGATCAATCCCACCGCCCACTCGCGCGTCGAGCGCGGCGGCGTCATCAGCATCACGACGATGGCCGACAGCAGTGCTCCGCCTGCCGCCGCACCTCCGGCGGCCTTGAATGCCGCAGCCCCGGCGACGCCACTACTGGTTGGTTCCGGCACGATGTTTCTCCAATGCAAAGAAGACCGCCAAAGGCGTTAGCCTTCGGCGGTCGGGTGATGAAACGGGGTGTATTCAAGGTGGTGCATCGTGCATGGCCGGTATCGACCGGCGCGACGAAAATTATGTATCCGGCGTCACGCGAACGACATTGGTCCCATCGGCCAGCAGCAGCGCACGTTTTCCCTGCGCCACCACCACGCCGCTTCCCGCTGCTGTCTTGAACGTCATCGCAAACGCACCGCTGTTGCTGCAGTAGACGATGCCCTCCCAGCTATCCGGAACGATCACGCTGCGGTTGCCCGTGAGCACGCCGGTAGTGGTCAGGTAGCGACATCGCGCGTCCGCTGCCGTCAGCGTTACGTCAGCCGCTGTCACCGCGACACTCGCCCTGCCGGGCAGGTACGCCGGCGCGACCCACGCGCGCTGATCGGTGTCGCTCGTGACCGTGGCGGTGCCGGTGACGGCGGTGTAGAGCGGAATCGATCCGCCGGTGAAGCCCACGGTATTCCTCGACACCACGCCCGCGCGCGTCGCCTCGATGTAATTCGTCGTGCTCGGCGAAAGTACCAGCGCCGCCGTGTTGTTGGCAATCGCGGTCAGCACGCCATCGACCATCATGACGCCGCCGTAGTAGAACCAGTTGAGGCCGGAGCACAAGCTGGCGCGCCGCCCGAACAGAGTCGCCGGGCTGCCGGCATCGAACAGCGCGTTGGCCGTCACTTCCTTGGAGGACTGCGATTGCGCGATGAGATCCAGATGGGTGGTGCTGCTGGCCATGGTCTACCTCGTGATGGACGTGGTGAGCGGATATCCCCGACCAACGGTGGCCGAGATCTGAGTGAGCTTGAGATACAGCGTCGCCTGGTTGGCGCCGAAGTCGCTGACCTGGTCGATGCTGGTGTAGACGCAGGACGGAGCGCTCGCCGTGATCGTCCGCTTGACCGTCGCATAGCTGCCGTCGGCGTAAACGTCGATGGCATACGACTCGGATGCCTCGGCGAGCGACGCATCGACGTGGTCCCGCCACTCGCCGCCGTCGCGCGTGCGCCGAATCCAGGACAACGACCAATCATTGCTCGAATGGTCCCGGTTTCCGGTCAGCGCGATCGGCGACAGCGGCTTGAGATTGATCCCCTGGTACGCAAAGGCCCGGTTGGCGTCGGTGCTGATGTCCCGATCGACGGTCACGCCGCGATACAGGTACGACAGGCCGATCGCCCCGGAGCTCGTCGCGATCGCTGCGACATCGGCGGTGTCGAGCAGCACCAGCGCATCACCGACCGCGTGCAGCCCCATCGCCCATTCGCTGCCGAACCGCCCGCGCAGCAGGTTCTGCAGCACATAGCTCGTGCCGCTCACCAGCGTACAAGTCTGCGCCGCGATGATCTCCCAGCGCCCGTCCGCCCCGTACGCGAAGTGGTTCGCGCCGCCGAGCAGGGCGAGTTGTGTCACGCTGTCGAGCGCGCCTTGCGTCAAGGTCACATTAAGCAGGCTGGCGTTGTCGATCATCCGCGGCTCGACCTCGCCGATGCTATTCGTGCAGATCCCCAGCGCCGAGCCCGGTGGCCCGAAGTCCTGCAGAGTCGTCCAGGTGCTGCCGGCATCGGTCGACTGCATCAGCACGCCGCCTCGCCACCCCGCCAGTGTGCCGGTCATCGCCACCAGGAACGACGGGCCGGACTGTGCCGCGCTGATCATCGGCACGTCCATCAGCACATACACCGAGGCGCCAATCGGCGTGACCGTCGTCGTCCCGATGACCGCCGGCGAGGCCCCGACCGCAGTCGGCGTGTAGATCGCCGCGCGGGCGTATTTCGCCTGGCACTCAATCCGCGCGTCGCTGGTGTAATGGATCGCCGTCAGGCGCAGGCTGACGTCACCCTCGGGCGTGACCAGCGTCACCACGTCGCCCGGTTCGAGTGGGTTGTACGTCGGTGGCAGGGTGACGGAAACGTCGTAACGTTCCAGCCAGTACAGGTAGAGCAGCACTTCCGCCTTGCCGGCCGCCTCGGTCGCCGTCAGCACGATCGGCAGATCCACCACCAGGGCGTTGATCGCCGCCGTATTGAGACGTTCTGCGTACTGCGTGCCGGCGTTGTACTCCCGGTCGTAATCCAGATGCTGCACCGTGACCCGGCGCGGAAGCTGCGAATCCATCTCCCGACTGGTCGTGATCTGCACCCCCGGCTCGTCGCCTGCGCCCCGCGCGTCCAGGTCCGCCGCGGGAATCGTGACGACCGGCGCCCCTCCGCGGGCAACAAAGCGGATCACATACCCGTGCTGAACCACGTCGAACGGCCAGGCCGCCTGCAGCGGTTCAAGCGCCGCCCGGATCGCGCCGATGCTGCCCACGCGGTAACCGCGCACCGATTGAGTCAGCGACGCAACATCGATGTCGCTGCTGCTCAGCAGGGCCGATTTCAGACACTCGGCGGAAACGATGGCGCCCAACGACGTATCGGTCGGCGTGATGCCGCTGGTCGCCGAGGTGAACAGAAATGCCCCACCGACTTCGTGGCTGAAGGAGCCCCAGGCCGACCCGTTCCAGCCTTTCTGGAACGAGTCCGGCCGGTGGGTCGGCAGGCCGACGGTTGTCGTGTGCGCCTCCCAGTTCACGCCGTCCGGGCTCGTCGCCCATTGCGAGGTGCCGTGTTCGCAGAGGAAGAATTCAGCGCCGTTCCAGTTCGGATTTCGCCATCCGCCCACCCCGAGACAAGGCGGCAGATTGACCCATGCACTCCAGCTGACACCCGAGTCGGTCGATACGGCCACTTTGCCCGTATTGGTGCTCTGCTCAAATGCCGCCATCAGCAACGACGATGATCCGAAGGCACAGATCCCGTAGATGTGGGAAACGCCAGCCGGGACGGCTTGTTCCGACCAAGTACCCACGCCTGTGGTGGATATGAAGAGCCGCGGCACGGCCCCCACATTCCCTCCGACGATGAATACCGCGCCGTTATGGCACGGTTGCGAATTGGCACAATCGAAGTTCGGAACAATCCAGCCGTAGTTCACGAGCGCGAAATTGACATCCAGAAGGACTGAACGTGTTCCAGCAGCGCTGTTGCCATCCGTTCCTTGTTGACCCTCAATGAATAAAACGCCGCCGTTGCCAGGAACGATCCATTTCAAAGTCCAGCGGCCGAATGACCCACTCCAGCGAACCACCCAGTTCACCTTGTCGCTTGAGGTGGCGACGCCTGCGCCAGAGAACGAAGGTGTCGTCGGCGCGCTGGCGATGTACACCCCCTGGTGATAGAGAATCCGGGACCATGACCGCGCGGGCATGGTGGCGATTTGAGTCCACGACACCATGTCCGGCGATGTCACCATCCTCGCGGTTGAGGTGTTGAGCAAGATCACGCCGTACCAATCAACCCCATCCCACAAGGGCCCCGAGTGCGACGTCAAACTCGGCAGAGAAAAGAAGCTCACGTCGGCAGGCCCGCCGACCACGCCTTGCTCGACCAACTCGACCTTGACCTGCGCACCGGCCAGACTGTTGGCGTAGCGCTCCAAAGCCAGGTCGTAGAACACGAGGTAGGCGAGCCCGCGCCAGGCCGGCGTATTGGCCACACCGAGCGTCGCCTGCATGCGCGCATCCGCCGCCTGGTTGTCGGTGCCGAGGTAGACCTGGAAACCGCTGGCCGCCGCGTTGCTCGCCGCGAGCGTATCGGGGTCCGAAGATCCCGCGTCGTAGATCAGATCCGGTCCGACCCAGATGCGGCGCACGCCGACGATCGGCCCCTGGCACAGGCCGACAGCAAAGGTCGCCGAGTAGGTGTAGGTGCGCGTGGTCGTCTTGCCTCCGCCGCCCTTGCCACCGGACTTCTTGCGGGTGACCGTTTCCTTCAGCCGGTTGTTCTCCAGCCAGAAAACGTTGCCGTTGACCGTCACCGTGCCGTAGACGCGCGGGATGACCGCACCGTAGGTGCTGGTCTGGACTGACAGGTCGTTGAGCCGCGGGCCATTGACGGTCGGCCCTTTGGGCGGATCGAGGTAGCCGCCGAGCGTCATTCCGATTTGCGCACCGTACAGCGCGCCGCTTGGGCTGCCGCCGGCGAGGAAGAAGCCGGCCACCGCCCCGACGAGTCCGCCAACCACCTGCCCGCCGCTGCTCATTCGATCCCCCGGAAGCGATAGACCTGCACGATGCGCGCCGCCCACAGTCTCGACAGCCGGTGCTCGCAGCACTGGCCTACCGATTCGTAGGCGTGGATGAGGGTGTCGCCGGCGGTAATCGCGAGATGCTGCGGGTCGCCCGCAAAGCGCATCAAGAGCAGATCACCGGGAAGCCGGTCGTCGACCATTGCGACGCGCTCCAGACATGGCTGGCTATCGAGCGAGTGCTCCAACTGGCCGCTGGCCGGCGTGCGCCCGTAACCGGAAACGTCGAGATGCCCGACGCCGATCTGGCGTGCGACGTGGATCGCCACTCCGGCACAGTCCAGACCAGAACCGAGCAGCCGCCCCTGGTGGCGAAACGGCGTGCCGAGGCACTGCCGCGCGGCAGCGAGAATGTCGTCGGCCGTCATCAGCCGCCCTGTCCGACCTGTGCATAGGTGCTGCCGGTGGGAATCCACGGAAAGCCGCCGAAGTTCGCCACGTTCGAGACAATGCCGGAGCCGTTCCAGCGGACCTGGCAATCGGCCAGGCGCTTGCGGCAGCCGCGCACCATGCTGTAGGCGTTGCCGGCCACCGGCAGGTAGTAGAACGGCTCGAAGGTGGTGATCACCCCACCCGCGAAACTCTTGATCTCCAGCCCCTTCAGCCCGGCATTCGGCTCACTGGTGAATTGGATCGTGCCCGCGCCGAAGGTGTCGTCTGCTTCCGTTCGCGCAGCCGAAGTGAACACCGACGCACTGGTCACGCTGGTCAAGGTACCGGTTACGGTGTTGGCTGCCAGCGATACGCCACAGCCGGCGTATTCGGTCCCACAGAACAGCTTCGGGCACTGCGCGCCATAGGTCTGCCCGACGCTCTGATTGAGCGCGTCGATCAACGACACGCCGCCGATCTGGAAGCGGTGATCGAGCAGGGTCGCCTTGCCGAAGATGCCAGCGACGACGGGTTCCTGGTCCTCGACCGGCGCTGCCCAGGAGGTTGCGAAGACGTAGCAGCGCGCGCCGTCGAACAGGCCGCTGCCGACGGCCGCGCGCGACAGCCCGGAGGCTCCGGCAATGCCCTCGATGTCGACCGACGCCGGCGAGAAGCCGGCGGTCGCCGACTGGCCGGTGAACTGGTAGCCGGCCGTCGACAGGTAAGTGTGCCCGCTCATCACCAGATCGCGAGGATGGTCGGTCAGATAGATCGGGCTACCCGTGACCGGAACGATGCGCAGGCACTGGGTGCGGTAGCGGTAATCAGCAACGACGGATTTCATGGCTGCAGCAACTCGATGATGTCGATCGCACCGCAATCGCGCATGGACTTGCTCAAGGCGGTAATCTCGATCGAGGAATTGAAGCGACACGGCAGGTCGAACTCACAGCCGCCCTTGATTACCTCGGTGGTGGGCGCCGGGGTGACCGTCACCCGGCCAGTGGCGTAATCGACCGACACGCCGGAACTCAGCGTCACGTCGTTCCTGGAAACGACCACCGTGCCGGAAACCGGCTTGGTCAGCTTGCGGAACGGCAGGCCGATGGCGAGCGGGGCCGCGCCGTTACCGTAGCCCTTGATCAGCTGATACACGCCGCTGCAGATCTTCGGCAGCACCCAGTCGGTGGACGTCGGCGTGCCGATGTGGGCGTTGGTCGAGAAATCGTCGGCGCAGCGCACGCGGAAACCGGCGAACTTCCCATAAGCGCGGTGATAGAGCGCCAGCACCCGGGCGGCCAGGTCGTCCCGGAGCAAGGTGTAGTTGATCGTGAAGCGCCGCGCCGGAAAGCCGTGGATCAGCCGCCGATACTCGGCGCCACCCGCGGTGGTGGTAATCTCCACCGCGTAATCGTCGGCGTAGGAGGCCCCCATGCGCACATCGACCGGTAGGCGCTCGTCAAGAAATTCAGCCATGACGTTCTCTACGCAAAGCGCTGCGCGCGGGCGATGGCGCCAAGCACTTCACGCCCGACCTGGCCACCGGCGCGACGCACTTCGCTCGCGTTGTTGATCCCGTAGATATTGACGGTGACGTTGTTGGCGCTACCGCCGCGCACGCCGAGCTTGCCGTCGGATCCGCGCGCCAGCGGCAGGATCGCCTCCGGCCCGGCCTCGCCCATCACGCCCGCCCCAGCCGCAAAGGCAAAGAGACGCGGGCTGGAGACGATCTGCCCGGAGAAGCGCGAGAGATCCGGCGAGCGGTAGACGCCGCCATCGGCATTCGGCAGCAGGCCGCCAAGCCACTTGAAAGCGCCGCCCAGCAGCCCGTCACCGACACCGCCCTTGGCATTGGGAAACATGGACATCTCCTGTGGGGATCAGAAAGCGGAAAGCGAAGCGAGGCATCGCAGCCCCACCAGGGGCTCAGCGCGCGCCGAGCTGGATGTAGGGCGAGAGCGCGTTGGCTCCCTTGGCCGGGGCGATCGGGTTCTGGATCTTCGACTGGCCGTCCATGCGGAAAGTGGTGCGAAACGCGGTGAGATCCGCGTCGAAGTACAGATGCATCGAGGTCGCGGTCTGCATGCCGCCGGCCTTGGTGATCGTCTGGTAGTACGACAGATCGACCAGCAGCACGTCGCCCTGCGACGAGAAGGTGTTGGCATGCTGCGAGACGAACACCGGGCGACCGAGCAGCGTGCCGTAGGGCGAGCCCTGGATGCCGCCGGCGGACTGGCCGATCGGCAAATAGATCGGGTAGTTGCCCAGGCTGAGCGTGAACAGTGCGGGCAGGACGTCGTTATTGACGATCCACACAGCGTTGGTAAACGAGCCCGGCGGCAGGCGGGCGATCATCTTGGCGAGGTTCTGCGGCACCAGGGTCTGCGTTGGCTGGCCGGATTCCTTGACCACCGTGACGATGGCGCCGCCGTTCATGCAGCCGAGCGGGATGCCGTTGCCGGCGCCGAAGAGGATCGACTCGTTGGCTTTCCAGCGAATCGACACCGCCACCTTCTGCGGCAGGTAGCTGGTCAGGGCGTTGGCGTCGTCGAGCAGTTCGTCGGTGGTCGGGACCAGCGCCATCAGTTTCTTGAGGCGCAGGGTCGCCAGCCCTAGCACCGGCTTGGTGGGGACGCCCGAGGATGCTTCCCCCTGCCAGTAGGCGCGGATGCCGTTGGTGCCTCAGGGCGTCGTCTCGTCCTTCGGAAACGCCATGCTGTTGCCACTGATCTCGACGTTGTCGGTGAGGGGCAGGAGCGAGTCCTCGCCGAGGGAGAGCTTGAAGATCTCCTGCGAGAACTGCGGTGGCACGAGAAACCCGCCGTCCTGGCCGACGGCCTCGTTACCGTAGTTGCTCGGGGCGGCGGCGCCAATGCCGCCCAGCAGCAGGCGGGCGTCGATCGACTGGCCGGGTTTGTCGGCCTGGTACACCGCCTGCATGAATTCGCCGACGGAGCCGAAGCCGCGCCGGGGGTCCGCTTCGCGGTTGTCGGTGACGATCGGGCCGATGACGTGGTCGACACCGATGCGTGCTTCGTCGGCGATCAGGGCAGCTTCGCGATCGATGGCCGCGGAGGCAGCATCGATGCGGGTACGCAGGGCGTCGAAGGCGGTGACTTCGTCGTCGGTCAGATCGCGGTTCTCGGAAGCGGCGTGGTTGGTCAGGCCGCGGGCCTCCTTGACCAGGTTGGTCTTGCGAGCCTGAAGCTCGCGCAGTTGCTTGCTCATGTGGATCTCCAAAAGCAAAAACCCGCACGAGGCGGGTTCGAGGGGCGTAAAAAAACCGCCGGGAGGCGGTTGGGGTGGGGGACGAGCGGCGGGTCGGTTTATAGCGGGGGGCAGAGGGTCAGTGGAGCGTCGTCGGGAAATGTGTCAATAGTGGCCAGGGCCATTGTCGTGGGCGCCGCGCATGAAACGAGCGGCGTAGCAACACCTTCCGGAAGGACTTCCAGTGCGAAATCCTGTCGGTAATTTTTACAGCACCCCAAATATGGGTATCCAAAAATCCTGCCAACAGATTGACTTCATTCCATATTCATTTTCCGGCACGATTCGTGCTCTCCACTGGCTACGGTCGGTTATCTGGCGATTGTCCTTAGCTGCTGCATTCCTTACGCAGGCTGCTGCCAACGAACAACAGGAGGCATTGTATGAAACATCCACTATGTGTTTTCATGATGGCGGGGGCGATGCTTGCCAGTGCTCCGCTGGCGCACGCGACGATCATCACCTACCAGACCGACCTGGATGGCGCGAGTGAGGCCCCCCCAAATGCGTCGCCCGCAACTGGATTTGCGTCGGTCATTACGGACGATGTGGCCAAGACCATGGCGGTGCACGTCACGTTTTCCGGCTTGCTCGGGACGACGACTGCTGCCCACATCCATTGCTGTACGGCAGATCCCGGGACGGTCGGCGTGGCCACAACTGTTCCAAACTTCTTTGGTTTTCCACTGGGAGTTACGTCCGGAGTCTATGACGTGCTTCTCGACATGACCCTGGCTTCTTCGTACAACCCGGCTTTCATCACGGCTCATGGCGGGACGACGGCGGGAGCAGAAGCGGCGTTATTCGCTGGGATGTCCCTTGGTGAGGCGTATGTCAACATACATACAACTTTCCGCTCAGGGGGTGAAATACGCGGCTTCCTCACACAGGTTCCTGAGCCCGCCAGTCTTGCCCTGCTTAGTCTTGGGCTAGCCGGACTCGGATTCAACCGCCGCAAGAGGGCATAGTCGCAACAACCACTCTGCAGACCAAACCCCGCTTCGCCGGGGTTTTTCTTTTGTGGATACGAGTGCTCCGATACCTCCTGACAGATGCTCGTTGATCCAACGCCAGGCGGATGCCGATGGCCAACATGTGCGGCAGATTCCGTGGATATTTCTGAATGGCTTCCACAACCGGCGCCTGTCCGAACTGAAACAGCAGTTCCGCAAAAAAATACGGTCATACGCTCGACCGCACCACGCCACATCAACCAGAGCTTTCCATTATCACAGGATCTCGATTACCCGTTGCGCATAGGCGAGGCGGCTTGCCCGTGGTCTGGCGACGGACTTGGCATCCCGGCGCATCTTCCTGACAACATGGTCGAAGGTGGCCACGCCATCGATCATGCCTTGCGCCTGCGCGGCGTCGCCGCCGAGCACACGACCCTGACCCATTCCCTCGCACACCTGCGCGATCGGCACGCCCCGCCCGCGCGCCACCGCTTTGGTGAAAGTTGCGTAGTAGTCATCCACACGCGACTGCATGAAACCCTGAGCCTCCTCGTCGAGCGGCACATACGGATTGCCCTCGACCTTGTATTTGCCGGCCGAGATCAGCGTCGGCTGGATGCCCTTGGTGACAAACGCCTGCGAGTAATCGAAGTGCGCCTGCCAGACGCCGATCGAGCCGACCTCGCCGCCCGGCGTGACGTAGAACTCCGACGCCGAGCATCCGATCCAGTACGCAGCACTCGCCGCCAGGCTGTTGGCAATCGCCACGACGGGCTTCTGCGCCCGGGCACTGGCGATCTCGTCGGCGAGTTCGGACACGCCATAGACACTGCCGCCCGGACTGTCGATATCGATCAGGATCTGGCTGACCGAGTCGTCCGCCAGCGCCTGGCGCAGAGCAGAGGCAAACTGCTGCGTGCTGACACTCCCCGGCCCGGAGACATCGTCGACCATGTTGCCGCGCTGGGTGACCACGCCGTACAAGGGCAGCACTGCGATCCCGCCGCTGGAAACTGCGGTGGCCGCCTGCCGGCGCGCTTCGCGCATGCTGCGATCTACCGCGATACCCGTGAGCACGTCCTCGCCAGCCGGGATGTCCTGCGACCAGCGCGCAAGCACTGCCGCGACCGCATTCAGCCGTTCGGGCATCAAGGCCCAGGGGGTCGCCAGAAACTCGGCGATCAGCAAGTGGTGGTTCATCGTGTCAGTTCCATCAGCCATTCGTCTATCGGCTCTGCCACTTCCTGCGTCGGCGGTTCATCTTGCTTGCCATCGCCCTCCAGATCCTCGGCCGTCCCTTCCTCGACCATGTTCAACGGCCGCAGCGGCTCATCCAGTCCGTCGAGCGGATTGAGGTTCTCGGCGATGCGCGCCTCGTTGCGGGTCAGCCAGCCGTTCTGGATGCCACTCTGGTAGTACGACGATCGGCTCGCGGCATCGCCGCGCATCAGGTTCGCAAAATCGAATTCGACTTCGAGGTCGTCGCCGTCGAGCAGCAACTCGGATTCGATGCTCGCTTCCCAGCGCTCGGTCCAGGGCGTCATCGTGTGCATCACGAATTCCAGGCTCTGCTGCTCGATGTTCGAGAAGGTTGCGCGATCCAGATCCGCGATCATGTGCGGCGGTACGCGAAACAGCCGCGCGATGTCGGTGATCTGAAACTTCCGGAGTTCGAGAAACTGCGCGTCCCGGTTGGTCACGCCCACCTCGTGGAACTTCATGCCGTTTTCCAGCACCAGCACCTTGCCGCGGTTGGCCCCGGACTGCGCCGCCTGGTAGGACTCCCGAAACACTTTCTTGGCCTCGCTGTCCTTGAACGACCCCGGAAACTCGATCCAGCCACCGGTGGGCTTGGCGTCGTTGGCGAAGAAGCGTGCACCGTAGTCCTGCGCGGCCAGTGCCATGCCCAGACTCTCGCGGGCCAGATCGATCGGGCTCATCCCCATCAGACCGTCCGACGACAGACCACGCAGATGCCAGATCTCGCCGCGCGGCAGTATGGCCTCTACCCCGAGGCGGTCGGTCACCCGATAGCGGTAGTCACCGGACGGCGTCAGTTCCATCCTGATCCGGTCCGGGTGGATCGGCATCAGCTCGACGATCTCGCCGCGGCGGTTGGCCACGATCCGGTTGTAGGCGTTGCCCCTGAGCGCCAGATGACCCTGCAACATCTCGCGCCACTCATACGGGTTCTGATAAGGATTCGGGCGCTTCGCCAGCACACGGTACAGCCAGTGATCCGTCACCCGATCCTTACCGCCATCGCTGCGTTGCCTGTAGAGCACGAACGGCAATGACGCCATCGTCTCGGCCAGGATGCGCACGCTGGCGTACACCGCCGCCAGGCGCATGGCGTTATCCGCCGACACCCGCATGCCGCTGGAGGTGCGCATCGTGACCGGCTCGAACCAGAAGTCACCCCCTGGCGAACGGTCGTCACTCGAGGCCATCCAGCGCGAGAGAAAGCTGAACATCCCCATCAGAGCATCACCAGTTCGTAGTCGGCACCAAGCACCACCTGCGTGCCGGGCGTGATCGCCCGCGACAGTGCCATGATCAGCGCGACGATGCCGTCGATCTTGTTCTCGGGACGTTCCTTGCGCGGATAGATGTTGTCCTTGGCGTCGAGATGCGCGACGACGTTGCTCACCATCCACCCCAGCACCGGGTCCCCGTCGTGGATCAGCCGGCACTGCAGGACCAGCGCTTCGAGCGTCTTCATCGGTTCCGAGAAGTTGAGCACCGTCGGTCTGACTTCGATCATCGGTAGGCCCTCAGCCAGCATCCGGGTCGACAACTGCGTCGCCTGGAAGGGGTCGAACGCCACCGCCTGGATGGCGAAGCGCGAGGCGAAGTCGATCAGGTCGGCCTCGATCCAGGAGAAATCAATCACGTTGCCCGGCGTCACCGTCAACCGTCCGCTGCCCATCCAGCCGGGGTACTGGCTGTTGCCGGTGGCGTGCACCGTGTCCTCGGGCAGGTAGTAGCGACCGAACACCGCAAAGCCGCCGTCAATTTCCAAGTGTGCGAAGACCAGCAGCAAGGCGGCGATGTCGGTCTTGCTCGCCAGATCGAGGCCGATCCAACACGGCTGACCGGCATAGGATTCGATATCGAGCCCTTGGTCGGCGCAGCGATCCCAGGAGCGCATGTCCATCCATGCCGTGTCCGCGTTGACCCACTCGTTCAGGTGCTTGGTCTTGAAGTTGTTGACCGCGCTCGGCATCTGCATGGCCTTGGCCTGCAGCGGCGCCAGCACTTCCGGACGCACCGAGATGCCCCAGTTGGGATTGGCCTTGATCAGAGACTCTTCGAGCGTCCAGTCGTCGCCGTCTTCGAGCCCATAGACGATGCCGAACTGGCTGTCGTCCGCGAGTACGCCGTCGAGCAGGCGGGTGACGAAGGTCCGGATCTCGTAGCAGATCCCCGAGCGGTTGCTGCCGGCGGTGGTGATCACCCACAAGAGCGAGTTGTCGCGCTTGCCGGTGCCGGTCTCGACCACGTCGTAGACGGTGCGCGTCTTGTGCGCGTGCAACTCGTCGATGCAGCCGAGGTGGATGTTCAACCCATCGCGCGTCGAGCCTTCCGCCGACAGTGCCTCGAACTTCGAGCCGCTCGTCAGCACATGAATGTTGTGCGCCCCGACGCCGACCCCGAAGCGAGTCCGGAACCCGGCCGACTGCCGGGCCATCGCCTGCGCATCGCCGAAGACGATGCGCGCCTGGTCGCGGGTGGTGGCCAGCGAATACACCTCGGCGCCGCCTTCACCGTCGGCGGCCAGCATGTACAGGGCGACCGCCGAAGAAAGGGCCGATTTTCCCGAGCCGCGGGGCACTTCAATATAGGCCCGGCGAAAGCGCCGCTTGCCATCAGGTTTCACCCAGCCGAAGACGGTGGTCAGGATGAAAACCTGCCAGGGCTCCAGGTGGATCGGTTGCCCGGCCAGCGGTCCCTTGGCGTGCGGCAATCGCTCCACAAATGCGCACAGGTTGTCGGCGGGCTGGAAACTGCGCCCCTGCTTGTCGGTGAGCTTCGGGTTGAAGCGGTAGGGGCTATCTTTGCCCCGGAACCGTTTCAGGTCGTCGAGCTGGCGCTGGCAGGCCAGGCGCACCCACTTGCACGCGGCAATCTCTCCCCCAACCACGGCTTCGGCATATCGCCTGGCACTGGCGACATAGTTGCGGGTCGCCATCAGCCAGCGATCTCCGACCAGGGATCCGACTCGGTCGTCGATTCCGCCGGCAGCGAGATGCGCGATCGCGCGGCCGGCGTAAAGCCCATCTCGGCCTCGTAGCCCTTCATCTCCAGCGCGAGATCCCGGATCACGTCCATCAATGGCGAGCGCCGCAGGATGTCGCTGGGCGTCTTGATGATCATCCCCGAGACGCCAGCGCGATTGATCTTGGACAGTGCCTCGCGGTACAGACCCGAGCAGTTGGCCCAGCGCTCCAGCACCGCGCCGTCGAGTGCCGACAGCAAACCGGGTGGTGAATTAGCCACGGCGTAGTTCCACGCTTCCTTGGCGCTGTCCGACATGTACTCGGGCGGGGTGCAGAGCGCCGTTGTCGGCTTCGGTTCGCGCACGTTGGTCCGGCACTTCTGCAGCGTCCCCTTGATGTTCTTGACAATCACGGGCAGAGGCTTTCGTCCGGGCATGATTTAAGGGGTCTCGGGAATGGCTGAAAGCCTTGTAAACAGGGGCTTTCAGGGCCAAATCGCATAAAAAAGAGTTTTTCATTTTGCACGCACAAAAAATTGATCACGCGCACGCATATGGCATGTGCATCTGTAGAGATTGAAGGCCCCTAAGGGGTTGTAGGCCGGCGGCCGGCTGTCTCTCGGGCCGTTTTAGCGTTATGGCATCTAGTACAAATGCATTCCAGATTGCTCTCATCATATCTGGCGCCGCCGTCCTTGATCGGCAGGACGTGGTCCACGACCTTGGCGGGAACTAGCAGCCCACGTGCCGCGCACAACTGGCACACCGGGTGCGCACGCAGAAGCGCAGCACGCACCGCACGCCACTTGGCGGACTGGTAAAAGCCGAGTTCCGTGTCGAAGCCACGCCGTGCGCGACCGTAGTCCCGATGCTGGCCGGCACGGTGCGCATCGCAATAGCCGGGGCTGGTCAGCACCGCACCACAACCTGGGTGTCGGCAGGGCGTGGGCGCACGCAGCGGCATTCGCATCTTCCTTTGTGGAAACGCTTGGCTTCGTGATTGAACAGCGCGTTCATGTGCTCGTCATCAACCCCGATCAAGGAGATCGCCATGACCACGAAGATCCAACTCACCGACACCCAGCGCATCGTCCTCGAACACGCCGCCGAGCAACCCGATGGACGCCTGGCTTGGTTCCCCGACAACGTCAAGGGTGGCGCCCGCAAGAAGGTGATCGAGGGCCTGTGCAACAAGGCCTTGATTACCGGCAGCGACGCCGACTGCTTTATCTCGCCGGGTGGCTACGACGCCCTGGGGCGCACGCAGCCGGCGGCGACCACACATCCCGACCCCGACGTCGAGGCGGCCCTGGTGGCCACCGAGGCGCAATGGGTGGCAGAGAAGCACGAGACGACGACGCAGCCCCGCACCCGCGCGAACAGCAAGCAGGCGGCGGTGATCCAGATGCTGCAGCGTCCAGAGGGGGCGACGATCCCGCAGATCTGCGAGGCCACGGGATGGCAAAGCCACACCGTGCGCGGCACGTTTGCCGGCGCGTTCAAGAAGAAGCTCAAGCTCACCATCACTTCCGAGAAACCTCAGGGTGGTGAGCGCATCTACCACATCGGGTAGTCACCGAAGGGGTGATTGGAAACATCCAGCCGCCCCGCAATGATTGAGAACGCGCTTGGCTTCTGCAGCGAACAGCGCGTTCATCTGATTGCCATCCACCCACCGGGAGCCCTCTCATGAACACCAGCACCAGACCATCTGCCGCCGACTTCCATCTCAAGCGACTGCGCCCTTTGGTGGGCGGGACGATCACCAACCTGGCCAGAACGGGCGTCGACGAGTACGGCGACGAATTCTTCGGGCTGGTCATCGCCCTGCCCGACGGCCAGACGCGAACTCTCACCTTCCTCGCTGACGACGAAGGGAACGGTCCTGGCAGCTTCCAGCTTGACGGCCAAGGCTGAGGCGATCACGAGCGGGACGCCCGGGCGATCAATTGATTGTTATTGCGCTTGGCTTCTCAATCAAACAGCGCGTTACTACGGGTGTCGCAGCCAACCACCGCAAGGAGCCCGCCATGACCACCAAGCAAACCATCCAGACCACCGTGACCGACACCAACGGTCGTCTTCAGGGCGCGATGGACATCCAGGTCGAGTTCAGCGATTTCGTGCCGAACATCATCATCCACGACGGAAAGACTTTCTTCGCAACTGGCAAAGAGGGCGTCAACACGAAGACTGGCAGCGCCGTGATCGAAGCGGCAAGCGACGACGACAGGGCACGCATCTGGATTGCACGCGACGCATCGCGCATTTGGGAGGACTGAACGCCACGCAAAATGATTGAGAAAGCGCTTGGCTTGTGTTCCTGGTAGAGCAATCATGTCTTTGTCATCAACGCAAACGCAACCGGGAGAAACACCATGACCACCAACCAAACCATCCGCAAGCACACCAACTTCAACAGCAACGACTACGCCTACCTCGCCGCCAAGGTGGACAGACGACGCGATCATCGAGCGTTGGAACATCGAAGCCAAAAGCGGCAAAGGCCCCTGCTTCTGGACCGGGCCCGCGCGCAGCAAACTGGCCGCAGTGACCGGTCGCAAGTAAACAGCCAAACACAACAGGGAGAGACGCCATGACCACCGCCAACCCGATCCCCGCCACCGAGAACGAAGCCTGGGGCTTCTTTGGCGGCATGAAGGACAACGCCGAACTCGCATGGCCTTTGGCGATCAGCGCAATCTCGGACGCCACCGGCGAGCCTCTCGAATCGGTCAGGGTCTTTCTCGACAGCCGTCACGGGCGACACTTCTCTGATGATGTCCGCAACCAGATGCTGGTTGGCAAGGGCATCGAGCAGGCGATCCAGGGCGCCGTCAACAGTGGATGGGGTGGACGATTAATCTCCAGACCAGCAAACAGTACGGCATCCCGCGGGGCTTGCCCCTCCTGACCGGATTCGTGCTTCACCACGCGATCGCCGAAGAACTTGCCGCCTGATCTAACACGGCATCAAAGTCCAAGCCATCCGACTCACGGGTGGCTTGTGGACGCCCAAAAGGTTCCATTGTGGTCCATTGTGGTCTACCATGGGACCTTCTGAACCAAGGAGTCCGTCATGGCGGTGAACGTCAAACTTTCATCCGCGCTCGTTGATCAAGCCAGACGCTACGCCACCGTACAGCATCGCTCTGTCCCCAAGCAGATCGAGTACTGGTCGCAGATCGGCAAGATTGCGGAGGAGAACCCCGATCTATCGTTTGCCTTGATTCGCGACATCCTGATCGCGGACCAGGAAGAAGCCGTCGGCGAGTATGAGTTCAGTTGATGCGCGTTCTGGTCACGCCCTCGTTCGTCCGAGCCACCAAGAAGCTGCATCTTCCGCAAAAGACAGAACTCGACCAGGCCGTGCGTGCCATCAGTAATGATCCGGCCATCGGCGACGCCAAGGTCGGGGATCTTGTTGGCATCCGGGTCTACAAGTTCCGGCTCTCGAATCAGCTCTGTCTGCTGGCCTACCGTATTCTCGATGCGGAGAGCATCAAGCTCCTGACGTTCGGCCCCCACGAGAACTTCTATCGGGACCTCAAGCGCGTGGAGAATTGAGCGCCGACCGTCCGAAGTGCTCAGCAGCAAGGGCTCGGGGAACGACCGGTAGGGACTCAAACATACTGGAAGCATTCGCTTCAACGACACCACGCCAAATGCCTGACGACGTTTTCCGCTGACATTGTTGGGTGCCAGGAACGGCACTCACGTCAGCGTGGCGACCTCGTTCGCGACGCTGTATGAACGATCATCTGCAGAGTGCGGTCCGAGTGACTTATGCAGCGTTTCGGGACCACCGCTGACTTGGCTGCCGTCTTTGGTCCAAACTGCCAAGACGAGGTCGATCATGGGAACCTACATTTCACTTTTGCGTTTTACGGATCAAGGGATTCGTTCCGTTAAGGACACGACAAAACGCGCCGAGGCAGTCGCCGAAGGCGCAAAGAAGTTCGGTGCCCGCGTAACCCAACTCTACTGGACCATGGGTAGCTACGATCTGGTTTCCGTTGTCGAAGCACCGGATGACGAGTCCGCAACCGCGTTCTGCCTCGCCCTCGGTGCGCAGGGGAATGTTCACACGCAGACTCTGCGAGCTTTTTCCAAGGACGAGATGAACGCCATTCTTGCCAAGATGGCATAGCAGCCTGAGACCTGCGGCGATCAACCAGGGCGCCGTCAACCGGCGCCCGCTGCCTGCGCTCGCCCATTAGCGCCCACCGTTCAGACAGATCCCAACCCCGCAGAGAGCCGTTCGAGACCAGTATCCGGGGATGCTTGAATCATCTGGTTCTCGCCGAGGGTCATCCCGTCAGACTCACGGGTGCCTTTTTCGCCTGAGTAGTCCTGCCAGCGGCGAACAATCACGTCGCAGTATTTCGGATCGAGTTCCATCAGTCGCGCGCACCGGCCTGCCTTTTCCGCGGCGATCAAGGTGGTGCCCGGACCGCCGAAGGCATCCAGTACCAGGTCGCCCGGGCGGCTGGAATTGCGGATCGCGCGCTCGACCAGTTCCACCGGCTTCATCGTTGGATGCAGATCGTTTTTGACCGGCTTCTTGATCTGCCACACGTCGCCCTGGTCACGGTCACCGCACCAGTGGCGTTTGCCGCCCTCGGGCCAGCCGTAGAGCATCGGTTCGTACTGCCGCTGGTAGTCGGCGCGACCCAGGGTGAACGTGTTCTTCGCCCAGATGATGAACGTCGGCCAGTGGCCACCGGCGGCGCGAAACGCAGACTGCAGCACGTCGAGTTCGCTGGACGACATCGCGATGTAGACCGCGCCATCGCACCGTGCCAGTGCCGGGGTGAGGGCGGCGATCAGGAAGTCGTAGAACCCGTCGCCCAGGTTGTCATTCAGGATCGCGCGGTTCTTGCCGCGCAGTTTGCCCTTCGGCGTGTTGGCGTAATTCACGTTGTACGGCGGGTCTTGCCAGAGCATCGACACGCGATCGGTACCGAGCAGTCGCTCGTAGCTCTCGGCAACGGTGGCGTCACCGCAGAGCAAGCGGTGTTTCCCGAGTACCCAGACATCGCCCGTTCGTGATACCGGCGTCTCCGGTAGGTCCGGAACAGCGTCGTCGTCGGTTTCGCCTGCCGTCGTCGTTTCCTCGCCGGCCATGATTTCCAGCAACTGTTCGGCATCGAAGCCGGTCAGCGCGAGATCGAAGTCGTCGAGCTTCAACTCATCGAGTTCGAGGCGGAGAAGATCATCATCCCATTCGGCCCAGGTCGCCGAGCGGTTGGCCAGCAGGCGAAAGGCCTTGATCTGCGTCGGCGTCAGGTCGTCGGCGAGGATCACCGGCACGGTCGCGAGGCCCAGCTTACGGGCCGCCTTCAAACGCAAATGGCCATCCACGAGACGCCCATCGGACTGCGCGATGCAGGGAATCCGAAAGCCGAACTCCTGGATCGCGGCGGCCATCTGATCGACGGCATGATCGTTCTTGCGCGGGTTGCGCGCGTACTCGATCAGCCGGTCAATCGGCCACTGCTCAAAGGTCAGCATCGTCGCTCTCCAGTCGCTCGCCGGCGACCTCGGCAAAGGTCTGGCCGGTCGCTGCGAGCGTTACCGGCACGGCAGGGAAGTTCTGCTGAAAACGCTTGATCGCCACATCCACGTACTCGGGGGCAATCTCAACGGACCGTGAAATGCGGCCAGTACGCTGTGCGGCGAGCATCGTTGTGCCTGAACCGCAGAAGGGTTCGAAGACAATGTCGCCTGCGTCCGAGTAGGCCTCGAGGAGAAACTCTGGTAGCGCGATGGGAAAGACGGCCGGATGGTCGATGCCTTCGCCGATCTTGCCCTTGTGGCGCATCACCCGGATCACCGAGTCGGGGATCCGGTTGTCCTGCGCGGGTTGGCCCGCTGCCGTCCAGCCGCCGACCTCGCCATTCTTACCGCGCATCGCTGTGGAGGACCCGTCTGCGCGCAGGTGCGATTCCTGACCGGCGTGCTTGCACGGCACGATCTTGTTCGGCTTGCGGCTCTGCCGGTTGAAGTGGAAGACGAACTCGAAGCTCGGGGCGAAACGTCCGGCCCAGTCGCCAGGCATCCCCGGTCCCTGGTCCCAGACGTACCACGCGAACCGCCGCCAGCCCTGGGTGCGCATCCACGCCAGCCAGCCGTCCCAGTACGGGATCACTTCGTTGTCGCGGTGGATCAAGCCGAGGTTGACCAGCAACTGGCCATCCTCGGTCATTGGCAGGCCCGTGAATACGCCGCGCATCAGGCCGTCCCAATCGGTGATGCCACCGCTGGTGTAGTCGCGCTGGTTGCCGTAGGGCGGCGAGGTGAAGCAGAGCCGCGCCTGCTCGCCGAGCATCAGGGCGGCGATCGCGGTAGCGTCGGCGGCGTCACCGCAGATCAGGCGGTGCGGCCCCAAGGCCCACACGTCGCCGGGACGCGAGACTGGATTGGCCGGAACCTCGGGCACATCGTCGGCGGCATCGGGCGGGTTGCCATCGCCCGGCTGCTCCGCGTCGGTGTGACTATCAGCCAGCAAGGCGTCGATCTCGTCGGCGTCGAATCCGGTCAACGACAGATCAAAGTCGGCCAGCTTCAGGTCTTCGAGTTCCAGCGTCAGCAGGGCGTCGTCCCAGCCGGCATCCAGCGCCATGCGGTTGTCCGCGATGAGATAGGCACGCTTCTGGGTCGGCGTGAGGTGGGCCAGTTCAATGACCGGCACATCGTCCAGATTCAGCTTGCGCGCCGCGGCGAGCCGGCCGTGACCGGCGACGATGCCGTTGTCGCCATCGACCAGGATCGGATTGGTCCACCCGTACTCGACGATGCTGGCGGCGATCTTGGCCACCTGCTCGACGGTGTGGGTGCGCGGATTCCGGGCGCAAGGAATCAGCGCCTCGACCTTGCGGTACTCGACGTTGAGCATGGTGTTCCGATGTTCCGAAAAAGGGGGGGCGGGGCGATTACGTCGCCGGCCGCAATGCTGCGCATTGGCGAGGCTGATAGCACCCCAAGCGTGTCAGTCCGAGCGTCTGCAGGCGAAGTCGTTGCTCACGGGCTTGACGCCCGGAGCGTTTCAAAAAGCGAAACGGAAAAGGCTATAATTCGCACGTGCGGCTCGTGATCGACCGCGTGTAGGGCCATGCCGGAGCGGTTCGGCTGGTACCCGTTTTGTGCGGCTGATGCAGCTAACGGGGTTCACTTTGATTCTTAAAGGAGCCTTCTATGCCATCCACGCCACTAGTCCGCAATCGAAAAACCGCTTACCTTGCTCAATTGGGCCGCTGCTATTACTGCGGCTTGCCGATGTGGGAAGATGATCTCGCTGCGTTTTGCCGAGCCCACAAGATAAAGCCCACCCAGGCGCAACGCCTTAAGTGCACCGCAGAGCACCTTGAAGCTCGGCAGGACGGCGGTCTGGATACGGCACAAAATATCGTCGCCGCTTGCGTGACCTGCAATCAACGAAGGCACAAACGGAAGCAGGCTCCTGTACCTGACGCCTACCTACATCTGGTGCAGAAACGCGTCCGCGCTGGCCGTTGGCATTGTGCCACCCTGCTGTCGGCGTTCGGGGCGCTACTCGCTGGCCACGACAGCCCGGCTCAGTCTTCGACGTGACCTAGGGTGTTCTCGATCCTGTGCAGGCCTGACTGCAAAAACCCGCCACAGGGGCGGGGCGATGGTGACGTCAATTTGCTTTCTACAGAAAACTATATGGTCTATAATTTCTGTAGAAAGGAGAGCGAGATGCCAGGAACAACTGTTCAAGCAGCGAGCACCGCACAGCCTGCCGCAGTGCTCACCAAGGCGGTGACTCGCGCGGCTGATCACCTGGATATCCAGCGGTCGATACTTGCCAAGGTGCTGGGTGTAAGTGCGGCAACGGTCACCCGACTGTACGCCGGCGCGTATCAACTGGACCAAAAGCGCAAGGAATGGGAGTTGGCCCTGTTGTTCGTCCGCGCCTTCCGATCGCTGGACTCTCTCGTCGGTGAGCAGGGGACCGCTCGTAAATGGCTCGCCAGCAACAACCGAGCGCTCAACGGTCGTCCCGTTGATCTCATCAGCACTACCGAAGGACTCGTTCGTGTCGTCCACTACCTGGACGCCTCTCGCGGTCTCGTCTGAGGCCCGGGCCTGGCGCGGTTCAACCTGGCGTATCGTTGAAGCCCAGCACGTGGCTTCAACGATGAAGATCGTCGACAGCGCCGCCGAGCAGGAAGCCCTGGAGTCGCTGCTCGAAGCCGGCAAGCCGGCATTGCCTGACGCTACGAGCGGGCTCGATTACCTGCTTGCGACGCCGTTTCGATATCCTCCTGCCGGTCTGGGCTCTCGCTTCCGGTCCGCAACCGACTTGGGCGTTTTCTACGGTGCGGCAACGGTCCGGACAGCCTGCGCCGAACTGGGATGCTGGCGCTGGCGGTTTCTTCAGGATGCCGAAGGCCTCGACCGGATCGGACCCGTCGCGCACACAGCCTTCCGTGCGGAGGTGCACACGCCAGCCGTTGATCTCCGCGAGGAGCCCTTCCGCAGAGATGTCGCGTCGTGGACGCAACCCGACGACTACACTGCGACGCAGTCGTTTGCTCGTGTAGCCAGAGATGCCGGTGTGGGTGCCATCGTCTATGGCTCCGTGCGTGATCCTCAGCCGAGCTGGTGTCTTGCCGTTCTGACACCCCTTGCGTTTGCCAGCAAGAGGCCGCATCCCGCCAGACAAAACTGGTGGCTCGCTGTGCATTCGGACGGAGTGATCTGGCGGCGCGACCATGAAGTGATCGCATTTGCGATGCCTTGCCCTGCGGCGAACAAGTAGCCGGTAGCGAGCGTAGCCGGCGGGTTTTTCGTCTGATCATGCCGCCAAGCAGGGAGGAGCCTTCGCTCTCGCACCTTTCCCAACCATAGCCGTCACTGTAGGTCAAAACGGCCCGGGATGCGACACCCCTTTCGAGCCGCAAAAGGCGCAATTGCCCGCAGGCTTTCGCTGCAGCCCGCTGATGTACTCTGAAACTATCCGAACTCCTCACGAGGCCACGGTCCTCGGTTCGTTGAGCCGATCGGCAACGATCTGGATCGCCCCTTGCCACCGGCGTTGCGCTGTCCTGGTGCAGCAGGCGGCACGTATCGAGATGTCCCGCCAGCCGTAGCGCCTGGCCCGCATCCAGACGAGATGGCGTTGCTCGACTTCCAGCCACTGCACCCAGCGCATCGTCTCCAGCATCCGGTCGATGGCATCAGGGTTGGGCGGCAACGGACGGTAGTCACGCTCCTCCTCGGGATACGCTTCCCATGTGTCTCGGGCAAAGGTTGGCCAGACGTTGAAGTAGCCCTGCACCCGAACGCGCGGCAGTCGCCGGCCCGTTTCGGCCGCCTCGGTGAATCGTGCCGCGACGTCTTCGAGGGTCCAGTTAGCCATGACGCCGGCCTCCTGTGCCGTAGAGCCGTTCGCCCAGTCGCCGGACCAACTCCCGTTCGACGAAGTCCAGCCGCTCGTCGGTGTCGGACACCACCAGAATGCGTTGCTCGCGCCAGCCGGTTTCCTTCACCGCTTCGAGATTCGTGACGTCTGGTTGCAACCGCCCCAGCGGGCAGCGATAGCGTTGCGGACGAATCTTCATGACGCCACCTCCTGAGCCACTGCCCATGCCAGCAGGGCGAGCGCATCGGCTTCGTTGTCGTCCTGCGGATCGAGTCCCCGTGCCTTGGCGGCGGTGATCATCGCGTCCTTGCCGGCGTTGCCCTTGCCGGTGGCGTGCTTCTTGATCGTCCCGACCGGCACGCCCTGGTAGGGAATCTCGTGGTGCTCGCACCACGCGGTCAGATGCGCCAGGAAACCGCCGTAAGCGTGCGCCGCATCGACACCGGCGTGACGACGCACCTCTTCGAAGTACACCGCATCGATGCCGTCGACCGACTGCTTGATCTCGGTGAGCCAGCGCTTGAATCGCAGGAAGCGCATCCCGCCTCCCTCGAAGCGTCCAGGTCGGAACGACTCCGAGCCGCTGACGATGGATCCATCCCGACTGCGCAACGCCCAACCGGTCTGCGTACCCAGATCCAGGGCCAACAGACAGGTAGCATTCTCCGGGTCGGTTACCCGCCAGCATGGGGCAGACGCCTCTCTACGTAAGGGCGAGGGAACCTCTGTTCCCTCTCCTACGTAGTAGGAGGGAGAGATTTCTCCATCTGGAAATGCCTCGCAAAGCCAGTAAACACGGGCATTTCCGCCAGATGGAAAGATCGCAGCGTTTCCATCTGCCGGCTTTTCCATCTGCGTGTCAAGTGCTTGATTTCCCGAGAAATCCAGATGGCAAACAATTTCCATCTGAGGCAGATGGAAAACTCCGGGGTCCAGATGGCAAGCTTTTTCCCATCTGCCGTAGCACTCTGCTGGGGGGGTATTCATGTCGTTTCCTCGTCCTGGTACAGCCATACATTCGGGTTCTCGACCGGCAGCAATGCACCGGTCTGTGGGCACTTGTAGTGGGTGGGCAAGATCAAGTGCTCAAGGATGTCGATCTCGCCGCTGTCCGGATCGGGCGGGCCGCTGGACTGCCTAAGCCGCATGTCTTCCACGCAGAGGTAGCCGTACTTGCTGCGACTGGTCATGGCCAGTCCGTAGCGAGACCCCTCCCGGAAGAACTTGATGTAGCCCTGCGTCGAGAGCACCGAAACTCGATCGCGTATCGTCCGCTCGCCGCCAAGTCCGGCCTGGCCCTCAAAGCTCTCGCCAAACTGCTGGGCCGTATAGCAGCGCCCGGCCAAAGCCTCGTCGTAGAGGACCTGCAAGATCGACGTGGTCGTGATCTACAAGATCGATCGACTGACGCGCAGCCTGGCGGACTTCTCCAAGATGGTGGAAGTCTTCGAACGGTACGGCGTTTCGTTCGTCTCTGTGACCCAGCAGTTCAACACCACTACCTCGATGGGCCGGTTGATGCTCAACATTCTCCTGTCCTTCGCGCAATTCGAGCGCGAGGTCACCGGCGAGCGTATCCGTGACAAGATCGCCGCCAGCAAACGCAAGGGGATGTGGATGGGTGGCGTGCCGCCGCTGGGCTACGACGTCGAGAACCGGCGACTGGTCCCCAACACGCAGGAAGCCAAGCTCATCCGGCACATCTTTCAGCGCTTCGTTGAACTCGGTTCCAGCACAGCACTGTTCAACGAGCTGAAGCTCGACGGTGTCACCTCGAAGGCCTGGACCACTCAGGACGGCAAGGTCCGTGAGGGGAAGCCGATCGACAAGGGGATGATCTACAAGTTGCTGCACAGTCGCACCTACCTCGGCGAACTGCGGCACAAGGAGCAGTGGTTTCCGGCCGCGCACCCGCCGATCATCGAACGCGAGTTGTGGGATAGCGTGCACGCGATTCTCGCCACCAATTGCCGGGTGCGCGGCAACGCCACGCGAGCGGTCGTGCCCTTCCTGCTCAAGGGTATCGTGTTCGGCCACGACGGGCGGGCCCTGTCGCCATGGCACACGACGAAGAAGAGTAACGGGCGCCGCTACCGGTATTACATCCCGATGCGCGATACCAAGGAGCAGGCAGGCGCGTCCGGTCTGCCACGCTTGCCGGCAGCGGAACTGGAGTCGGCAGTGCTCGAACAACTGCGAGGAATCCTGCGCGCACCGGATCTGCTCGGCGACGTGCTGTCGCAGGCGAACAAGCTGGATCCCTCCTTGGACGAGGCCAAGGTCACCGTGGCCATGACACGCCTCGATGCGATTTGGGACCAGTTGTTTCCGGCTGAACAGACCCGGATTATCAGGCTCCTTGTCGAGAAGGTGATCGTTTCACCCACTGATCTGGAAGTACGCCTGCGCACCAATGGCCTCGAACGTCTGGTGCTGGATCTGCGCCCGGTGCCCGCCGAACGGCGGCAGGAGGCGCTGGCGTGAACGGGATCCGAATCTGCAGGACCGGGGCGCCCGATGTCGTCGCCGCCAGCGACGGCAGGCTGACCCTGTCAGTGCCGATTCAGATCAAACGCCGCAGCGGCAGAAAACTGGTCACCCTGCCGAATGGTGAAGCCGCGGAGTCCAGGCCCTGGGATGTCGCCGCCACACCGATGCAACTGGCGCTGGCCCGCGGCCATCGCTGGTTGGCAATGCTCGAATCGGGCGAAGCCAAGTCCATCACCGAGCTCGCCGCCCGGGAGAAGATCGACAACAGCTACATGTGCCGAATGCTCAATCTGACCACGCTCGCGCCCGACATCGTGGCGGCCATCCTGGATGAGACGTTGCCTCTTGGCGTCGGCGTGCATGAGCTTGCGATCAGCCCGCCGGTGTTGTGGGCCGAACAGCGCAAGAGGATTGGTGTAGTTGGCGAGGAACTGCCGATGGAGTGATTGGCCGCCGTCGGGTCTATGCTGAATGGTGGTCGCCACCGACTCTGTGCTGCTTGTGGGGCATTGCGCTACGCACGATCGCGGCTTGACTGTGATGGCTGGCCCGTAACCGGCTTGTGGGACACCCCGAAGATGCTATTTGCCAAGAGCGACCGCTAAACGACGGACGCCGATGCTGTGTCAATTGGGGGCCGAATGCGAAGGCGATCACTCTGGCTATGTCGCGTAGAAGCAGTGTCATGGTATCGTTCAAGTTGTGTTTCGGTGTCCCTGCGGCATGCTCCAATGGTGAAGAGCAACTCCATAACGGCAATCGACCGCCCCGGAGGTTGATCATTTCCGATGATAGAGCATGAGGCTTGTTACAAGGCAATCAGAGCGATATGGCTACAGCTAACCAAGTAAAGGCTCTAGTGAGAAGCCACGCAGACGGCGACGACACGCGCTTCTATGCAATCGCGATGCAAGTTGCAGCTCAGGCGGCTCTGAGCGGCCATGGCAAATTTGCCCAGGATCTGCGCGCGCTTGTGGACCTAGTGCGAGAGCATGCCAAGGCAGCCGATCCTGTTCTGCGCAACCTGAAGCCGGTCCCATTGGCTCAGCCGCGAGGGGAACTCGCGGGCCTGCTTACGGTTGACTACCCAAAGACCCGCATTGTCGACATGGCGCTTACCCATGCGCTGCGCACCAAGCTCGACCGGGTCATAACCGAACAGCGCCAGCGTGATCGGATTAGAGAGCACGGCCTCGCACCGATGCGGAAGCTTCTGCTCGTCGGTCCGCCCGGTACCGGCAAGACCATGACCGCGGCGGCGCTCGCTGGCGAACTCGGAATACCCCTCTTCAGTATCCAGCTCGACGGGCTGATTACGAAGTATCTGGGCGAGACCGCTGCAAAGCTACGGCTGGTTTTCGACGCGATCCAGTCCACGCGCGGCGTGTACCTCTTCGACGAGTTCGACGCGCTCGGCGGGGAGCGGGGCAGCAAGAACGACGTCGGCGAGATCCGCCGCGTGCTCAACTCTTTTCTCCAGTTCCTTGAGCAGGACGAGTCCGACAGCCTCGTGCTCGGTGCGACGAACTATGTCGGCTTGCTCGACCGCGCCCTGTTCCGCCGCTTCGATGCCTTGCTTGAATACGCTCATCCAACTGCGGACGTTGCGGCCCGAGTGATGCGTGTGCGTCTCGGGCTTCTCGACACGTCCTCGCTTAACTGGGATGTTGCTGCGAAGGCTGCCGATGGGCTCAGTCATGCCGAGATTACGATGGCCTGCGACCAAGCGGCGAAGGACGCGATCCTCGACCACCGCACCGCAGTTCGCGACTCGGATCTGGCTCTTGCCCTCGAGGAACGAAGCAGCACCCACGCGTAGCCCGTCCAGGAGACCGAAGGGTGGCCGCTTCTCGGAACCGCAAGCACATCATCGTCCCGGGCAAGCCCACGACGGAGCGGTACAAGCCGCACGGGCGGAGGATAGACATCCCGAAGCCTCCGCCTCCACCAAGCCGTGCAACGCACGGAAAGGCGCTCAAGCAGGCGCTCGAATCGGCCGTGATCGAGGCGCATCAGCGCCGCGCTGACGCCAGAATCCAAGTGCATGGCGCCGTGCCTGGGCTCTACATCCAGTTCGAGAGCCAGCCCGGCATCCCCCTACAGCTCTCGTCACTTGAGGATGCGCGACAGGGGATCGAACTCGTGGCGGTCAGCCACGCGCAGACCCAGGAAGCAGAGCCGCGACGTATCGAGCGGGCGACGGTCTTCGTTCCCGAAGGCAAGGTGAAGCACTTCGTTACGCGCTTTGAGAACTACGCAAAGACGACCCCGAAGACGAAAAACGAGCGACGCCACGAGGATATGCTCGACCCGGTGGGTGCGTTGCGGCTCGCCACGTTACGGGGGCTCTGGACGGACGCGACCGAGGTCTACCCGGCCGACCGGGAGACGATTTGGTGGGAGGTCTGGCTGCGCCGGCACGACGGTAGCGAGCTTGCGCGGCTCATGGAGTTCGTGGCCCTCAAGCAACTCGATATCGCAGGACGGCGTCTGCAGTTCGACGATCGCATCGTGACGCTGGTGTGTGCGACGGCCGAGCAGCTCTCGGCTTCCCTGGATGTGTTGAACGATCTTGCGGAGGTGCGTCGAGCCAAGGAGACCGCGACGGTCTTCGCGGACATGGCGCCCGAAGAGCAGGGCGAGTGGGCCAAGGAATTGCTCGCGCGGACGACGACGGCTGTGGCCGCTGCGCCCGCTGTGTGCGTACTCGACACCGGCGTGACCCGCGGCCATCCTCTGCTTGCGGCATCGCTCGCTACATCCGACTGCCACACTTGCGAGCCCTCGTGGGGTGCCCATGATCACCATGGGCACGGAACGGAGATGGCCGGCCTCGCGCTCTATGGCGACCTGACGTCGGTGCTCGGTGGCTCAGCCCCAGTGAAACTCAGCCACGGGCTCGAGTCGGTGAAGATCCTGCCTCCGAATGGTCAGAACCCGCCCGAGCTGTACGGCGCCATCACGGCGGAGGCCACGAGCCGCGTAGAAATTCAGGCGCCTGGGCGACAGCGCTGCTTCTCCTTGGCCGTGACCGCCACAGACGAGCGCGATCGCGGTCAGCCCACGTCGTGGTCAGCTGCCGTCGATGCGTTGGCCGCCGGGCGTGCTCTTGACGCGAGCAGCCAGGGCCTGGTCTACCTCGACGACGAGAGCGACCCCGTCCAACGCCTCTTCGTCGTGAGCGCTGGGAATGTCGATGAAGGTGCGCTGCAGGTCGCGCACCTCGACCGCAGCGACACCGATGCGGTCCACGACCCGGCCCAGGCCTGGAACGTGTTGACGGTGGGCGCTTTCACGGAGAAGTCCATCGTCCAGAATCCGAAGTGGAATGGCTGGCAGCCCGTGGCACCAGCTGGGGAACTCTCGCCGTGGAGCACGACTGGCGTCGTGTTCGCTGACGCGTGGCCCATCAAGCCGGATGTCGTTTTCGAGGGCGGCAATGTCGTGAAAAACGCGAAGGGTGACGTCGACTTTCCTTGCCCCGACCTGTGCTTGCTCTCGACGCACTACCGGCCCGCAGAAAAAGCTTTCGTCCTGAGTTGGGCCACAAGCGCTGCTACAGCGCTGGCTGCGCGCATGGCCGCCATCATCGCGTCCGAGTACCCGACGCTCTGGCCCGTGACCGTGCGTGCACTCGTCGTTCACTCGGCCGAGTGGACGGCGCAGATGCAAACCCACTTGCGAGGGGCTAGCGGAAAGCGCGCACGAGCGCGCCTCGTGCGCCGGTACGGCTTCGGCGTGCCCCACCTCGACCGCGCGTTGCGGAGCGCTGGCAACGCCCTGACGATCATCGCGCAGGACACCATTCGGCCCTTTGTGCCGAAGGAGTCGAATCCCAACGAGCGGCAGATGGGCGACATCCATTTCTTCGAGCTGCCCTGGCCGCGGGAGGTGCTCCAAGGCCTCGGCGAGACGCCGGTGCGGCTGCGCGTGACACTCTCTTACTTCGTCGAGCCGAATCCCGGCCGCCGCGGCTGGAAGAAGCGCCACCGCTACGCGTCGCACGGGTTGCGCTTCGAGGTGAAGGGGCCGACCGAGTCCGTTGATGAGTTTCGCAAGCGCCTCAATCAGCGTGCGCTCGACGAGGACGAGGCGCGGCCCTCGGCGGGAGGCGACTCATCCGAGTGGTACCTCGGCGAGCAGGCGCGCAATCACGGCTCGATCCACTCGGACATCCTGCAGGGCTTCGCCGCCGACATTGCCGAGCGCGGCGTCATCGGTGTCTACCCGGTGAGCGGATGGTGGAAAGACCAACCCAAGCGGGACCGCAGCGAGAAGGGCGCGCGATATGCGCTCATCGTGTCGATCGAGACTCCAGGCGTCGAGACGGACATCTGGACACCGGTGGCCCAGCAGGTCGGCGCAGTCATTGCTGTCGAGTCCCACGGTGTCCTTGGCTAGTACGCGCGGCGTTATTGCTCTGAGTCGCCAACCAGAAAGACTCCCCGATTCTCCACTCTCTGCATCAAGGAAGCTTCCGCTACCTACCAATGCCACGAATCAACCGCTTGGTTGGACCACCTATAAGTCGTTGATTTGTCATGAGCCGATTTGAGGCGCTCGTGGACTTCCCGCCTCCGGCGGAGATCGAGGCGGAGAGAAGAATGCCCTGGAGAGAGTGAAATTGGCCGAATCCGGGCGCGCCGTACGAAGAGCCGAAGTCCACAGGTTTCCGCACGAACCCGCGCAAACACGCGGTAGTACGCAAAAAAAGACCAACCCGATGAGGGGTTGGTCTTCTTGTCTGGTGGGCCCGCAGGGACTTGAACCCTGGACCAAAGGATTATGCTTACCACTACGGCTTTCGCCGCCTCTGGCGAGTTTGTGGTCTGGACTATACCTTCCCGTTACAGGCTGGCCGTCTAGTCTCTACACCTTCCCCGCTGCTGTCTCGGGGCTTGGCTCGGTATTGGCGTCGCCCGCAGGCCCCAGCTTTCACCGAATTTGACCAGTTCTACCCGCCGCCAGCGTGACGCTGCCGACGGGCAACCCATGCGACCAGCCACTCATCAGACGATGTCCGGGCTGGCCTCGCTAAGTCCTCTGCTCTAACCAACTGAGCTACAGGCCCGGGACGGGATTCTACAGATTTCCGCGCACTTCCGCTTCGCTGAGGCAGTTTTCGATGCGCTCGGTGGTCTGGGCGATGTCTTCGTCGAGACCGATCGAGAAGCGGATCAGGCCTTCGCGCAGGCCGGCCGCTTCGCGTTCTGCGGGCGGGATCTCGGACGAGGTGCTGTGGCCGGGGGTGTTGAAGAGGGTCTTGAAGTAGCCGAGGCTGACTGCCAGGTAGCCGACCTTGTCGCGTTGCATCAGGGTCATCAGGCGGTTGGCGGCGGCCAGGTCGCCGGCATCGAGGGTGAGCATGCCGCCCCAGCCGTAGCCGGGGTTCATCAATTGCGTCAGCAGCTGGTGATGCGGATGGCTGGTCAGCCCCGGGTAGTGCACCGCGTGCCCCAGTTCTTCGAGCCGGCGGGCCAGATACAGCGCGTTGGCGCCGTGTTGGCGCAGGCGGATGTGCAGGCTGTGCAGGTTCTTCAGGATGCTCGCCGCGCGTGTGCTGTCGAGCACCGGGCCGAGCAGCATGCTCGGGCCGGCGTTGATGTCGTTCAGCCGGGAAATGAAGTCGCGCGACGCGACGACGCAGCCGGCGACGCAGTCGCTGGTGCCGTTGACGAACTTGGTCAGGCTGTGCACGACGACGTCGGCGCCGTGGCGCAGCGGCGACAGGATCATCGGCGTAAAGGTGTTATCGACGACCAGCTGTGCGCCCTGCGCGTGGGCAATCGCGGCCAGCGCGGGCAGGTCGGCGACTTCGAGCAGCGGGTTGCTGAGCGATTCGCAGTAGAGAACACGGGTCCGTGGCGTCATCGCCGCGCGCACGGCGTCGTGGTTGCAGAGATCGACAAAGCGCGTATTGACGCCGAAGCGCGGCAGCAGGTTCTTGAGCAGCGCGTAGGTGCCGCCATAGATGCTGCGCCCGCAGACGATCTCATCGCCGGCGCCGCACAGGGTCATCAGGGTGGTGCTTATCGCTCCCATTCCGGAGGCCATGACCTGCGCCGATTCGCCGTCTTCCATACGTTCCAGGGCGCTGGCGAGATACTTGTTGGTCGGGTTGAAGTGCCGCGAGTAGAGAAAGCAGCCTTCGATCTCGTGCTCGAACAACTCCTCCATGCGCTCGGGGCTCAGGAAGGTATAGGTCGACGAGTCGGTGATCGACGGGTTGACGTCGCCGAATTCGCCGAAGACGAGGTAGTCCTGGACGCGCGATGCGGGACTGAAGGCCATGTCGATACCCTCCAAGTGGCAATGGGAAGGGCAAACGTAGCACGCCAAGCGGCGATGGAGAAGAGCCATCGCGCCGCGCTCCGCAGGTGCTTTCGGCTGCCGCGATGGCCTGCCGCCGGCCCCCGGGAAAGCACCCCCGAGAGTGGCCGCAATTGCCGTTGAACGATGGGTGTCTCGCGCAGCCGTGGGGGTGACTCCGCATTTGCCCAGCGCGCGGATCTGCCAAAAGCGGCGCGCATGCGAGCCAGCCGACAAAAGCACTTGACCGCAAGCACCTTTTCGCCGTCAATGATCGCCGGGTTGCAATCGCCGGGCATTTTGCCTGTGCTCGCTGCCACGGCCGTATTCGCAGGCCGTGGAGCCTTCTGAACGCGAAGGGAAGAAAGACATGTACAACGATCCACGTTTCCAGATCGCCGTCCTGCCCGGCGACGGTATTGGCCCCGAAGTCGTGCAGTCCTGCCTGCTCGTTCTCGAGGTTCTCCGCGAGCGCCTGGGCGGCATCAGCTTCGACTTTCGTCAGCTTGACGGCGGCGCTGCACATTACGAACAGACCGGCGCCGTCTTTTCCGACGAAACGCTCGCCGAGTGTCGAAAAGCCGACGCCGTGCTCCTCGGCGCCATGGGCCTGCCGCAGGTCTGCTACCCCGATGGAACCGAAGTCTCTGCGCATTTCGACCTGCGCATGGCGATGGATATCTATGCCGGTCTGCGCCCGATCCGCGCCTATCCGCGTTTGCCGCTGGTGTTGGCCGACAAGCGCGCGGTCGAGATCGATCTGGTGGTGGTGCGTGAACAGAGCGAAGGCTTGCTTTCGTCGCACGGTCGCGGAACGCTCGAAGACGACCGCGTGCGGGAATCGATGGTCGTTTCCCGCCAGGGCAGCCGCCGGGTGGCGGAGTTTGCGTTCGAGCTGGCCGGGCGACGGGCCAAGAGCAAGCGGCGGCCGGGCAAGGTGACCTGCGTTGACCAGGCCAACCTGCTGGCGTCGATGGCTCTCTTCCGCAAGGTCGTCAGCGAAGTCGCCGCAGAACATCCCGAGGTCGAGGCCGAATACGCGCACGGCGATGCGATTGCCACGAACCTGGTCAGGGCTCCCTGGGATTTCGACGTCCTGGTCACCGAGAACGCTCTTGGCCGACTTCTTGCCGATTTCTCGGCGGCGCTTGCCGGCAGCCAGAGTCTGGCGCCCAAGGCCGACATCGGCGACCGTTATGCGATCTTTCAGCCTGCGCATGGCAGCGCAGCCGAGCGTACCGGGCAGGGCAGCGCCAACCCGGTTGCCCAGATCCTGGCCGCCGCCCTGATGCTCGACTGGCTCTCCGACCAACATGCCGAGCCGCGCCTGGCGCATGGCGCGCGCATCCTCGAGCGCGCCGTCGACAAGGCGATGTCGGCCATCTGGCCGATCGACTTCGGCGGCGAGGACGGCACGGCGGCGATTACCCGCGCGGTCATCGCCAACATCCGCGGCTGATCGTCGGCGCACCGACCCGCGCGGCGTGCCTTTCCACGCCGCGCCCCGATTCCCTGCCGGGCCGCCTGATAGAATGGCGGCCGTTTACCCGAACAAGGATCATTTCAATGACCTCAGTAGCGAGCAACACCGATGACCTGTTGCTGGAATGTGTCGAACGCCAGACCGGTGAATCCCCGAAATGTGCGGTCATCTGGCTGCACGGTCTCGGCGCCGACGGCCATGACTTCGAGCCGATCGTCGACGAGTTCGACTTCGATCAGCTGCCGGCGCTGCGCTTCGTTTTCCCGCATGCGCCGATGCGCGCGGTGACCATCAATGGCGGCTTCGTGATGCGTGCCTGGTACGATATCGTTTCGCCCGACTTCGCGCCGGGCAGGGAAGAGGCCGAAGGCGTACGCCAGTCGGCGCGACAGGTCGAGGCGCTGATCGCGCGCGAGAACGAGCGCGGCATTCCCGACGCGCGCATCGTCCTCGCCGGTTTCTCGCAGGGCGGGGTGATTGCCCTGCATGCCGGCCTGCGCCACCGGCAGCGGCTGGCCGGTATCCTGGCGTTGTCGTGCTATCTGCCGATGACCGATACGCTGGCCGCCGAGGCTTCGAAAGCGAACCGCGACGTGCCGATCTTCATGGCCCACGGACAGAATGACCCGGTCATCCCCTACGACTTCGGAAAGCGCTCGTCAAAACTGCTGAAAGCCGAGAAGTACGCGGTCGATTGGCACAGCTATGCCGCCGAGCACACGGTGTGCTACGAAGAGCTGCAGGACATCGAAGCCTGGCTGCACAAGGTCCTCGCCGACGTTTGCTGAGCATGCTGCCGCTGCGCTACCTGGCGGGCTACCCCGAGGCCCTGCAAAAGCAGGTGCGCGCGGCGATCGCCGACGATCGGCTGGCCGCCATGCTGCGTGCCAGGTACCCGGGCACGCACGCGGTACGCAGCGATGGTGCCTTGTATGACTACACGCTGGCGCTCAAGAACCGCTTCCTGCGCAACGCCGAGTCGCCCGCCAAGGTGCTTTTCGACAGCCGCCTGCAGCTTACCGCCAACGCCCTCGGAACCAACGGCAAGCTGGCGCGCGTGCAGGGCGGCAAGATCAGGCGCAAGCACGAGATCCGCGTCGCCAGCGTGTTCAAGGAAGCGCCGCCCGAGTTCCTGAAAATGATCGTCGTGCACGAACTGGCGCACCTCAAGGAGCGCGAGCACGACCGCGCTTTCTACCAGCTGTGCAGCCACATGGAGCCGGCGTATCACCAGCTTGAATTCGATTTGCGTCTCTATCTGACGCAGCGTGAGTTGAGCGGCTTGCCAGGCGCATAGCCTGGCAGCGGCGCCTTCGGAGCGAACGCCGCGGGGCCCCTGTCAAACCGCCTCGCCGCTTTCCCCGTGGATGACTAAGGACTAAACTCGTGCCTAATCCATACACACTACAAGGGAAGTGTCATGCGCCGAGTCGTCTTCAATCAGAAAGGTGGTGTGGGGAAATCGACGATTGCCTGCAATCTGGCCGCCGTCGGCGCCGCGCGCGGCCGGCGGACCCTGCTCGTCGATCTCGACGCGCAGGCCAATTCCTCCCGCTATCTGCTCGGCAAGGCGCTGGAAACCCAGGAGAAAACGCTCGCCCATTTCTTCGACGATGTGCTCGGCCTGAAGCTCTTTCCCGACGAGCTGGATTCGTATGTCGTGCATTCGCCGTTTCCCAACCTCGATGTGCTGCCGTCGGACCCGCGGCTGGAGGAACTGCAATTCAAGCTTGAGTCGCGTTACAAGATGTACAAGCTGCGCGAAGCGCTGGAGAAGATGAACGCTTACGACGATATTTTCATCGACACGCCGCCGGCGCTGAATTTCTTTACCCGCTCGGCGCTGATCGCTGCCGACACTTGCCTGATTCCCTTCGATTGCGACGATTTTTCGCGCCGCGCCCTCTACACGCTGATCGATAGCGTGGCCGAGATCAGGAGCGACCACAACCGCGGGCTGCGCGTCGAAGGCATCGTCGTCAACCATTATCAGGCGCGCGCCAACCTGCCGGCGAAACTCGTCGAGGAGTTGCGCGCCGAGGGCCTGCCGATCCTCGACGCGTTTCTCTCGGCGTCGATCAAGATCCGCGAATCGCATCATCAGGCCTTGCCGATGATCCACCTCGATCCGCGCCACAAGCTGAGCGGCGAATTTGGAGCGCTCTACGACCTGCTGTCGGTGCCGGCCTAGCCGACTGGCAGCTTGCGGCCGCTTCAGCGGTCTTCGGCTGCGCCGGCGTCGAGTGCCCCGACCCACTCCTTGATCTGCCGATAGACGCGCGCGTCATTGAGCAGGCGCATGTGCCCGAGCTTGCTCAGACTCGTGCTCAGTACGTCACCGTCGATCGCATGCGCAGTCGCGCTGCCCGGCGTCACCAGGCCGTCGCCGACGAAGCTGCCGAGCAGATGGCCGTCGTCTTCGCCCAGGCGGGCGCCGAGAAAACGGAAGGCGATGTGAGCGTGCGCGGCAGCCTTCCGCGGCGCACCGGGACCGTGCCTGAGGTCCTTGATTCCCTGGCTGCGCGTAGCGGCGATGGTGCCCAGCGGCGCGGTCATCTTCGAGAGGTTCAGCGCCGCGTTGGTCAGCTGCCCGAGGCGCTCGACCGGCGAACCCAGGATCGGTGAGCCCAGGCAGATCAGCATCCGCGTCGCCTGTGGCCAATTCATCGCCTGTTCGGCGGCGTGTTCGCAGGCGGCGAGCGCGAGCAGTCCGCCCATGCTGTGGCCGATGATCAGCAAGTCGCAATCCGGCTGTGGCCACGCGGCCAGCAAGTCCTCGAGCAAGCCTGCCAGCTGCGCGCCATTGGCGGCAATCGGCAGGCCGCTGTTGTAGCGCAGATAGAGCGCGGTGCAGGCGAAGTCGGCGTGCAGCTGCCGGCCGAAATGGATTTCGCCGGCCGGGTCGTCGGCGTTGTCGATTTCCCAGCTGTGTTCGTCGCAGCTCAGCCCGTGGATGAAGAGGCAGAGGCGCTTGCCCGCGTTGGGGAGAGCGGCATGCAGCGAAGCGGCGTCGAGCGCCAACTCGCCGCCGTCGGCGCAAATCGCCATGCGTATGGCGAGCAGATTGTTGCTTGCCGCCAGATAGTCGCCGAAAGCGCCATTGAGTGCGCCGCGCAGCCCGCTGGCCAGGCGTCCCGGCGGCTTGCCGGGAGAAAAGCCCGTCGCCTGCTTCTCGACGACCGCCGCGGCGGCCAGCAAACCGCCGCTGCCGTGGCGGATCGCGCCGTAGACGCCGGCCGTGATGGTGTCGTGCGCGCCCTGTACGAGTCGTGCCGGCCCGGACAGGAGCGGCACCCGGCGCAGCATATCGAAGCAGGTTCCGGCGATGGCGCCGTGCATTTCCTGAACACGCAGCGTCGTTTCCTGCACCACCGTTTTCGCCGCGTGGCTATAGCCGGTGCTCGGCGCGGGGGCGTCGGAATTGTCGTTGTCAGTGGCCATGTTGATTTCTGCTTGCGTGAGGAGAGGGGAGTGGGTCGAAAACCTGCTCTGTTGGCGACGCACATTCGCCGAGCGCGACAGGCAGCGCGCTTCGCCGTGCGCGGTCAGCCGGCATAGCGCGTGCTACCGGCGCCCGACTCTCCGGTAGCGCTGCATCCCTGACGACACTTCCAGCAGGCGAGAGAGTAGCGCGAAATTCAGGTGACGGCGGAAATCCCGTGTTCCACACGGAGTGCAACATGACACCGCCGGACGATCACACCGCCGCCAGCGTCTTCACACTCCAACCGCACCAGTGCCCTCGTCGCCACACCCGCAGCTATCCCTTCCCCACCGTCATTGCGAGGAGGCGCAGCCGACGCGGCAATCCAGTGCCATCGTCTCGCCATTTTTTTCCGCCGCATCGACAACACAAAGCGCGAAACCTCTGGATTTCCACGTCAGACTTGCCCCCTCGCAATGACGCGCTTGGGCCTGCGCAGCCGCTAACACAGCCCCGCCGCAGGGCTTAAACCGCCGTCGACACGACAATCTGCGAGATGACCCGGGCTAAAATACGCCGACAACTTTGCGGGGGCTACTGTGGATCCTGTCCTTGAATCGACCCTGACCTGCCCGGCCTGCGGTCACGCGCGAGTCGAGCAGATGCCCACCGATGCCTGCCTGTGGTTCTATGAGTGTCTTGGCTGCCACACGCTGCTCAGGCCGAAGCGCGGCGATTGCTGCGTCTTCTGCTCCTACGGGACGTTGCCCTGCCCTCCGATTCAGGCTTCCGGCGGCGCGTGCTGTTCGTCAGCCAATTTGTAGGAGCTGAAATACGCGCGCGATCTGCGTCACGGACTAACACCAGGAGAACTGCACGCAAGTATTTCCGGATAGCTCGTTCCTCGCTAAACTCCCCGCGAGCGAAGATGGACTTCAGGTGATCGCTGACTGCGCGCACGGGAACGGCAAAGAGTTTGGCTATCAGCTTTCCTTGGCTTTGTTTACAGGGGGCGGGGCTGTGCAAGATTCCGGCGGCGAGCGGGGAAAAATCGACTTCATCCGCCGACCAGAGAAACTCACACCGCCGGCAAACCCCGGCCAATACTGCCCCTGGGGGCCAAAAAAAACCCGGAGCAGGTCCGGGCTTTGATGTCTTGGTGGAGACAGGCGGGATCGAACCGCCGACCTTCTGATTGCGAACCAGACGCTCTCCCAGCTGAGCTATGCCCCCGAAGCCGCACGGATTCTACGCGGCGTGATTTGAAGCGTCAATCCTGCTTGCCGGCGAGCGCGGGGACGTCGATCCGCCGCGCGGGCGCGGGTCAGGACTGATGGGCCTATTGCGCTTTCTTGGCCGCGGCCGGGACGACTGACACGGCGACCGCTTCGGAATAGACGCCCTCGATCTGGTCACCCTTGCTGATCAGTTTGAGCTGTTCCGGGTCCTTGATCTTCAGCTTCATGGTCTTCCTGGCGCCGCGCAGGGTAATCATCTGCGTCTTGCGGTCGACCGCTTGCACGTCGGCGATGAAGGCGACGTCCTTCTCCACAGCGGCTGCCGGCTTGTCGCCGGGTTTCGCCGCCGCCTGATCGTTGCTGTCGATACGCACGCGAAGGTCCCCGCCGCCTTTCTTGAGGGCCATCACCAGGGTTTGCGTGTAGCGGGCAACGACCTGGTCGCCAACCTTGATCTGGTCGAAATTCTTGACGGCGTCGCTGGCGGTGATGACCATTTTCTCGCCCTGGTCGTCCTTGAGAACGAGCGCGCGGGTCGCCTTGTCGATCGCGTCGACGACCAGCGAAACCTGCGCCTCGACCATGCCGACAAACTCACCCGGGGCGGTCGCGGTCATTGCCGCGGCGGCGGGTGCTTGTTGGGCGGATACGGCGAACGGGAGAAGGGCGAGTGCAGCGGTCGCGACTAAGCGGCGAATGGTACCAATACGCATGGATAGCTCCGAAACTTGAAGAGGTTTGATTGTTGCCGTGACGCTTGCTGGCAAGGGACAAGCTTGCGCATCGTCAAGCTGTTCCTTATCCGGTCCTGGCGCGTGTGGCCGGAACGAAAGCCGCCCGTGAAAAAGTGGCCCGCACGTGTCGCCAGTCCAGTCCTATTCGTCCTTGCCCGCCACGCGTGCCTTGAAGGTCGCGCCGGCGGTGAACTTCGGGACGATGGTCTCCGGGATCTGGATCTTCGCGCCGGTTTTCGGGTTCTTTCCCTCGCGCGCAGCGCGCGGGCTGGCCTTGAAAGAGCCAAAACCAACCAGCGTCACTGCTTCACTGCGGGCAACCGTTTCAACGATCGTATCGATCACGGCGTCGAGTGCTTTCGCAGAGGCGACTTTGGAGAGTTCGGTGCGGTCAGCAATGGCGTCGATCATTTCGGACTTGTTCATATTATCTCCTTTGGTGGTTACGAGCCTTCATTCAGGCGCATTCTTGCATTTCGGCGACCGTCTGGAAAGAGGCGCCAAAGGCTGCAATTCTGGCATGGATTCAGGTCCTGCCAAGAAAATTTTTGCCGTTGGCGGCTGTGCGACGCCATGCCGGGCAGGCGATCGCCCGGCGGATCAGGGCAAGCGGCGCAAGGCGGCACGGCGGAGCGCCAGCCAGCTGGCGTCGGCGTGGCGGCTCATTGGGCGAGCGAATCCGCTTGCCCGCGGCGCGCCAGCAGCGGCTTCAGGAAACGGCCGCTGTGGCTCTCCGCGACTTCCGCGATCTGCTCGGGGGGGCCGGCGGCAAGAACGCGGCCGCCGCCGGCGCCACCTTCCGGGCCAAGGTCGACCAGCCAGTCGGCCGTCTTGATGACATCGAGATTGTGTTCGATGACCAGCACCGTATTGCCGTGATCGACCAGCCGGTGCAGGACGGTGAGCAGCATTTCGATGTCCTGGAAATGCAGCCCGGTGGTCGGTTCGTCGAGAATGTAGAGTGTTCTGCCGGTGTCGCGCTTCGAAAGTTCGAGCGCCAGCTTGACGCGTTGTGCTTCGCCGCCGGAGAGGGTCGTCGCCGACTGGCCGAGGGTGATGTAGCTCAGGCCGACGTCGACCAGTGTCTGCAGCTTGCGGGCAATGACCGGCACGGCGTCGAAAAACTCACGCGCCACCTCGACGGTCATTTGCAGAATCTGGTGGATGTTGCGGCCCTTGTACTGGATCTCGAGGGTTTCACGGTTGTAGCGTTTGCCGTGACAGACGTCGCAGGCAACGTAGATGTCGGGCAGGAAGTGCATTTCGACCTTGATCACGCCGTCGCCCTGGCAGGCTTCGCAGCGCCCGCCCTTGACGTTGAAGGAGAAGCGGCCCGGCCCGTAGCCGCGCGCGCGGGCCTCGGGGATTCCCGAGAACAGTTCTCGGATCGGTGTCAGCAAGCCGGTGTAGGTCGCTGGATTGGAGCGCGGCGTGCGGCCGATCGGGCTCTGATCGACGTTGATAACCTTGTCGAAATGATCGAGGCCGACGATGGCCTCGTACTCGGCGGGTTCAGCGCTCGATCCGTAGAGGTGTCTGGCCGCTGCAGCGTACAGGGTGTCGTTGATCAGCGTCGATTTGCCCGAGCCGGAAACGCCGGTGATGCAGGTCAGCAGGCCGACCGGCAGGTCGACACTGACGTTGCGCAGGTTGTTGCCGCGCGCTCCGACGATCTGCAGCAGCCGCTGCGCATCGGGCTGGCGGCGCTTGTCGCGCGTGCCGATCCGCCGCCGGCCGGCGAGGTAGTCGCCGGTCATTGACGCCGGGTTGCCGATGATCGCCGCCGGTGGTCCTTCGGCGACGATGAAGCCGCCATGCACGCCAGCACCGGGGCCGATGTCGACGACGTAGTCGGCGCTGCGGATCGCCTCCTCGTCGTGTTCGACGACGATCACCGTATTGCCGATGTCGCGCAGCTGCTGCAGCGTCTTCAGCAGCCGCTCGTTGTCGCGCTGGTGCAGGCCGATCGACGGTTCGTCGAGGACGTAGAGTACGCCGGTCAGCCCCGAGCCGATCTGCGAGGCCAGGCGGATGCGCTGCGCTTCGCCGCCGGACAGCGTCTCCGCCGAACGGTCGAGCGAAAGATAGTCGAGGCCGACGTTGATCAGGAACTGCAGGCGGCTGACGATTTCCTTGAGCACCTTCTCGGCGATCTGCGCCTTGTTGCCGGGCAGCTGCAGCGAGATGAAGTAGTCGCGCGCTTCGGCAAGTGGCAGGCGGCTGAGCTCGTGCAGGGTGCGCGCGCTGGCGAGGGTGCCGACGCGCACGTTGCGCGCTTCTTCGCGCAGGCGGCTGCCGTAGCACGAGGGGCAGGTCTGATTGCTGATCAGTCGCGCCAGCTCCTCGCGAACGGCCTGCGAGTCGGTTTCCTTGTAGCGTCGCTCAAGGTTGACGACGATGCCCTCGAACGTATGCTGGCGCATGCTCAGCCGGCCGCGTTCGTTGACGTAGGTGAACGGCAATTGCTCGCGCCCGGAACCGTAGAGGATGATTTGCCGGATGCGCTCGGGCAAGTCGCTGAACGGCGCTTCGACGTCGAAGCCATAGTGCGCGGCGAGCGAAGACAGCATCTGGAAGTAGAAGGGGTTGCGCCGGTCCCAGGCACGGATCGCTCCGGCGGCGAGCGACAGTTCGGGATGGCCGACGATGCGTTTGGGGTCGAAGAACTGGATGACGCCGAGGCCGTCGCACTTCTGGCAGGCGCCCATCGGGCTGTTGAAGGAAAAGATGCGCGGTTCGAGTTCCGGCAGCGAGTACGAGCACACCGGGCAGGCAAAGCGGGCGGAAAAGAAATGCTCGCGCGCGCTGTCCATTTCGTAGGCGATGGCGCGGCCGTCGGCGTGGCGCAACGCGGTCTCGAAGGATTCGGCCAGGCGCTGGCGCATGTCGGCGCGCACTTTCAGCCGGTCGATGACCACGTCGACGCTGTGCTTGCGCGTCTTGGCCAGCTTGGGCAGCGCGTCGATCTCGTAGATCTGGCCGTCTACGCGCAGGCGGGCAAAACCCTGCGCGCGCAGCTCGGCAAAGAGCTCGAGTTGCTCCCCCTTGCGGTCGGCGACCACCGGTGCCAGGATCATCAGCCGGCTGTCCTCGCTCAGGGCAAGAACGTGATCGACCATCTGCGCCACCGTCTGCGCTTCGAGCGCCAGCTGGTGCTCGGCACAGTAGGGCGTGCCGGCGCGGGCGAAGAGCAGGCGCAGGTAGTCGTGGATTTCGGTGACCGTTCCAACCGTCGAGCGCGGGTTGTGGCTGGTCGCTTTCTGCTCGATCGAAATTGCCGGCGACAGGCCCTCGATGAGGTCGACGTCGGGCTTCTCGATGCGCTGCAGGAACTGCCGCGCGTAGGCCGACAGGGACTCGACGTAGCGACGCTGCCCTTCGGCATATAGCGTATCGAAAGCCAGCGATGACTTGCCCGAACCCGAAAGCCCGGTAATCACGATCAGGCGATTGCGCGGCAGGTCGAGATTGACGTTCTTCAGGTTGTGCGTGCGCGCACCGCGAATCCGGATCTCTTTGATCTCGTCCATTGCTTGCGGGCCCGAGGGGCGTTGGCAAACCTGCTAATATACGCAATTCCGCAGTCCGGCACCAAAATCCCATGTCCGCCCCCACTAGCGACCGAATGAGCAGCCAGGAAAAGCGCGCCGGCATCAGCCTGGCGGCTGTGTTTGCCTTGCGCATGCTCGGCTTGTTCCTGATCCTCCCGGTCTTCGCCATTTACGCGCAGGACCTGCCATCCGGCCACGATGTGGCGCTGGTCGGCATGGCGCTGGGTGCCTACGGACTGACGCAGTCCTTCCTGCAGATCGCCTACGGCGCGGCCTCCGATCGCTTCGGGCGCAAGCCGGTGATCGTCTTCGGGCTGCTGCTGTTTGCCCTCGGCAGCTTCGTCGCCGCTTCCGCCGGCGACATCTACGGCGTCATCGCCGGGCGCGTGCTGCAAGGCGCGGGTGCCATTTCGGCGGCGGTGACCGCGCTTGCCGCCGACCTCACCCGCGAACAGCATCTGACCAAGGTGATGGCCATGATCGGCTCGTCGATCGGCATGGTCTTTGCCGTCTCGATGGTCGCCGCGCCGCTGCTTTTCGTGAGCATCGGTATGCCTGGCATCTTTTCCCTGACCGGTGGCCTGGCCCTGCTGGCCATTTTCGTCGTCCTCCGAGTGGTCCCGGCGGCACCGGCAGTGCCGCGCCAGCCGACCTGGCCGAGCTTCGTCGAAGTGCTCGGCAATCGGCAGTTGCTGCGCCTGAATTTCGGTGTCTTCGCCTTGCACCTGATGCTCACCGCGATGTGGGTGCTGCTGCCTGCGCAGCTGATCGCCACCGGCGGCCTGCCGGTGGCCGAACACTGGAAGCTATACCTGCCGGCGCTTCTGGTGTCCTTCGTGATCATGGTGCCGGCGATCATTGCCGCCGAAAAATATGGCCGCATGAAGCTGGTCTTCAATGCTGCGGTGGTCGTGCTGCTCGTCGTTCAGATCGGTTTCGCCCTGTTTGCGACGAGTCTCTACGGTCTCGCCCTGTGGTTGACGCTGTTCTTCGTGGCCTTCAACATCCTCGAAGCGACGCAACCGTCGCTGATCTCGCGTATTGCGCCGCCGCACGCCAAAGGCGCCGCGCTCGGCGTCTACAACACCACCCAGGCGCTGGGCCTGTTTGTCGGCGGCGTGCTCGGCGGGGCGCTGGCCAAGCACCTCGGCCCGGGCGCTGTCTGGGCCTGTGGCGGCTTGCTCACCGTGATCTGGCTGTCGCTATCGACGACCATGGCCATGCCGGCGCTGCGTCGTCGGCAGGCAACGGCCTAAGCCCCTATAATCGCGCTTTCTTCTTCTCGCACACCATCCAGGGAGGCAACATGGCTTCGGTCAATAAAGTGATTCTCGTCGGCAATCTGGGTGCCGATCCGGAAACCCGTTACCTGCCGAGCGGCGACGCCGTCTGCAACATTCGCATTGCCACTAGCGACCGCGTGCGCGACAAGGCGTCCGGCGAATACAAGGAAAATACCGAATGGCACCGCGTCGTCTTCTTCGGCAAGGTGGCTGAAATCGCCGGCCAGTACCTGAAGAAGGGGCGTTCGGTGTACGTCGAAGGCCGTATCCGGACCAGCAAATGGCAGGACAAGGAAGGTAACGAGCGCTACACCACCGAGATCGTCGCCAACGAAATGCAGATGCTCGGTAGCCGCGAAGGCATGGGTTCGCCCTCGTCGTCGGCTGGCGACAGCGAATACGGCGGCAGCATGCCATCGTCGGCCGCCGACGCCGGCAGCGCACGCGCGGCGGCGCCGGCCAAGAAGAAGCCCAGCTTCGAAGACATGGACGACGATATCCCGTTCTAGGCCGCTGCGCGCCGCAGCCCGGCGCTTGGGCCCACTCGCCCGCATCGCCGCAGCCGGCGGGAGGGCGTTCCTTGTGCGGTCGGCAGCGCCTTGCTGTCGACCTTTTCGGCCAATCCTGATGCGTTTCCCGAAGTGAGGGCGCCGCGAGGACTTCCCGTTCTTGCTGCCTTGCAATTAATAGACGTGTAGTCTAATATTGTTCTCGTGGGCTCGCCATCGCTCGCGCCGCTTGGGGTTGCGCGGGTCGAATTCGTGATGAGGCTTGTCTGCGCAGGGCGGCGTGCCATCGCGCAGTTTTTCCATATCAATTATTAGGCAAGCGGTCTAATTCAACCAAAGGAGCAGGCATATGTTCAAGGGTATTCTGATCGAGAAGGACGAGGCGGGTTATCGGGCGGCAGTGCGCGACATCGATGACGCCCAGTTGCCGGAGGGCGACGTGACCGTTCGTGTGAGTCATTCGACGCTCAACTACAAGGACGCTCTCGCGATTACCGGCAAGGGTCCGGTCGTGCGCAAGTTCCCGATGGTTCCCGGCGTCGACCTGGTCGGCACTGTCGAGGCGAGCAGCCACTCGGCGTACAAGCCTGGCGACTCTGTCGTCCTCAACGGCTGGGGCGTCGGCGAGGTGCACTGGGGCGGCCTGGCGCAGAAAGCCCGCCTCAATGGTGAATGGCTGGTCCCGCTACCGGCGCAATTCACCCCGCAGCAGGCGATGGCCATCGGCACTGCCGGTTACACGGCGATGCTCTGCGTCCTCGCTCTCGAACGCCACGGCGTGACGCCGGACAAGGGCGAAATTCTCGTCACCGGCGCTGCCGGCGGCGTCGGCAGCGTCGCGGTTTCCGTGTTGTCAAAACTCGGCTACACGGTGGTCGGCGTCAGCGGTCGACCGGAGGAGAGCGATTACGTCAAGAGCCTGGGCGCCAGCGAGGTTCTCGATCGTTCGCTGTTCTCGTCCGCGGGAAAGCCGCTGGGCAGGGAACGCTGGGCAGGTGCGGTCGATGTCGTCGGCAGCCATACCCTGGCCAACGTCTGCGCGACGACCAGCTACCGTGGCGTGGTGACCGCCTGTGGCCTGGCCGGCGGAATGGATTTCCCGTCCAGCGTTGCACCCTTCATCCTGCGCGGCGTGACGCTGGCCGGTGTCGATAGCGTGATGTGTCCGCGTCCCGATCGCCTGGTCGCCTGGCAGCGCCTGGGCCAGGATCTGGACCTTGCCAAGCTTGGTCTGATCACCAACGAGATCGGCCTCGGCGAAGCCATTGCCGTCGCCAGCCAGCTGCTCGAAGGCAAGGTGCGGGGTCGTGTGGTGGTCGATGTAAATCGCTAGCAGCCTGTCGGACTTTCGCGGTGCCGTAAGCCGTACATGATAAAATCATACTTTGTTCGAGCTACCGAGTCGTCACATGGCCCACTTCATTATCGCTGACCGCAAGACCGACTATCTACTCCC